>Ga0247611_10005964_pt1 | contig 15802 bp, 18 predicted proteins | sample 177DNAGHGhighgp2_FD_192422 | JGI IMG/M metagenome (GOLD analysis project Ga0247611, IMG submission 192422) | Sheep rumen microbial communities from Palmerston North, Manawatu-Wanganui, New Zealand - 1770 DNA GHGhigh gp2 | ecosystem: Host-associated > Mammals > Digestive system > Stomach > Rumen...
GCCCCTTACTTAAGCATGGAGCTAAATCTTAAGAATCGGATAGTTTGATTGTAAACAAAATTAGGACGGTTGTCAACAAAAAATGACTTGGCGAAGTTGGCGATATTGGCGATATCGCCATTATCGTCACGCCATGCAAAAAATTTTGGGCAACTGGTCGGTTGGAATTTCAGTGCCGGATAATTGCTATAATTTTCCAGATAGTTTAAGAATTAAGATCGCAACACCAACCACAATAAGACCGAAAATGCATAGCCAAAGCAGTTCGCCGAACGAGGAGTCCCAAAAATTATCCCAAGCACTTTTCCGTGTCATTGGTTCGGACGGAGATACTATATTCCGGATCAATCCCCATAAATAACTGAAGGGGAAGAATATCCGATAGGCATCCGGATGTACTAATGGCAAGCAAGCTTTCATAACCTTACGGTTCGCATTCAACGGATTCTTTGCTTGCCAAACCATGACAAGCGCGTTCTTTAGATTTAAGAAGTATCCAACGTCTGTGTTATTCATGCTTTTTTCTCGTTTAGTCTATTTATGATAGCTTCTATTTCCGACTTATCCATTTTCCACAATATCGATCTCCGGTAGCGGGACATAGGATTCCATACCGATTCCGTTTTCTTTGAGACCGTTTAACAGGTCCACGATCTGTTCGCCGCTCATCTGAACGGACACGCGTTCGGTAAGCACAGCACCACTTAGACCTCTATTCAAGAAGTCCACAACGGCTTGCTTTTTGCCTTTGAAAAAGATTTCACTATATAATGGATCAGCCATAGTTCATGCTATAATTAGTCCAGTAATTGTGGAACATCCTGATCTTCAAAGATACGCAGGCGTTTTGGACAGAAAACATAGATAATTGTTCTTTTCATGTTGTGCGATATTTATTGTTTGGTTAATATTTCGTCGGCAAAGATATTACTTGTTTTAGTGCTCAATATTTTGTAAGGCATTGTCAATCTTCTCTATAGAAGATGCCAACTTCTGGATGATATCCTTGTATAGTGCTACGCGGGCCTCTTTATCGTTAAAATCTTTGCCTTGTATATCAAAGTTTTTTTGATAAACTACTCTAAATATATGATTGTGCGCATCCCATGTATCCGGATTGGCATAATCCTCCTTGGATGCCAATTGAGCAACCAACCTATCAGCCGTATTGCGTATATCGGCTTTTTGCTAGGATTGGAAGAATGCCGGTGAAAGATGCGTGATTGCCAGCGAGACCTTGAGGTTCTTAGCCTTGTTGCTCAACCGATGGAAAGGAGTATGAATAACGATTTGAATAGTAGGGCACGCGTATTTATTGTTGTCAATATTCGCCCAAGCACGTTTGTACAAAAGGCAGAAAGAGGGTGTATAATGAATACACCAATCGTTTAGAACGAGCTCCAGATCGTGCGCAAAGATATCTTCTCGCGCAAACTCCAACGCCTTGATAAGGCTATCGGTAACTTGATTTTTTGACTGCTTTTGATAATACGCTATACCATCCGATATGAGTTTATAGTTAGGAATATCCGAGCCTGTTAAATTTAAGGTATTAGTGATCCATTGTTGTTGCCAATTGGCCGCCGGTGCCAATAGATATTCCAGATAAGCGATATATTGCTGCATAGCGCTATACAACATATCGTTTTTTGGAATCAGTGGCAGAACAATGCTCTCGAGCCATTGATAGAGGTCGTTTTCGTAAGATATTTTACGGAAGTGGCCGAGATTCTCCAATTGTGTTTTAATGCTTCCTGAGAAACTGGAATGGCTCGGGTTCTCATCACTCTCGTGTTTTGTAAGATAATAGACATAGAGATTCTGCAGTTTTTTATCTATTATTCTTTTCTTGTTGTCCTCCAGCGCATCATACCAATCGGGGTCAAATTGTCCGGCTGCATTATACGGGGAAGTAACGCGCACGAAGAGCCTGGAAGCTACGTAACGCGATAATTGGTTTTTTACATCAACCGCTCCGTTAACCTTATTCTCAATGATAATATCCGTATCTCCGATACCGATTACCAAATCTACAAGTCCCCACGTGTCTTTTTTGTTTCCCAACGCTTTTAATTGCGTTGTGACATAAACATCTCCGGACTCTATGAACTCTTTCGTTGGCAGATCATCTATATCCAGCACTTCTTCCACGAATGATGGTAGAAGCATATAATTGTTGTATATTAACAACTGCTCTAACAGATTCGTGTGCATATTCTCCTTCATGGCGAAGATATCGCACAAGAGAAATGGCTTACTTTGTGAATCATATTCACGTTGATACTGCTCCAACAGGATATACCAATTGAGGCCACCACCAGTTGATGTTGTGAGGAGATTATAGACTTTCATAGGTATATTATTTGTTCATATTTATTACGCACAATATTATTTGGCTGCAAATATAATACTTTATTTTCAAATTAAAAAATAGAAGTTAATCTTTGGGGCAATTCGCCCTAATTAGCCATATAAGCAAAAGCGGCAAACCGCATCATATTGGATTACCGCTTTTGAAAAGTATTTGCCGGAGGGATTAGTAGAGCAGACCGAACATCCATAGTGGGATTTTGTTTTCAAATCCCATGTCAATGCCATCTGCCACTACATAACTATTCGGAATGTTGGCAATCTGACCAAAGCCTTTGCTTTTGCCTCCGACTTCAAACAAATACTGCTTGTCAGCCACGATGTCTCCTTTCTCAGGCATGGCTACCTTATGTGCCTTCGCTAACATAGAAGCACAAAATGTCTCGCGCATTGTACCTGTATCTGCATTGGGAGATAGCGCATACATCAGGTTTGTGTTGTTGAACAAAATCTTCTCCGGCTTATTGACTTGCTCCCACCCCTCTTCAGAAGCATACAACCGGCGAATCAAGGCTGCTTGATCCAATAGTTCAATCAATTTAAGTAGCACATTCCGCGAAGCGTTCAGCGATTTGCCCAGAGCGGAGATGTTCAGTGTGTACGGATTTTGTTGTGCCAAGATAGCAAGCAGAGGTTTAATCTTATAGACCGATTCATATTCCAAATTGGAGACTGCAGGAATCTCGTTGAAGATGATAGTGTCTATCACTTGGCTTAATCGTTCTCCAAAGCTCAAGGACTCATCGCGATAGAACGGATAATACCCTTCCTTGATATAACGCTCAAAATGCAGTAACACTTTGATGTTCTGCTTTAAGGTGATATCACGACTGATAGCCTCATGATTCTTCACTAGTTCCTCTAATGACACAGGCGGCAAATCCGCCACTCCCTCCAACTTGAGATACTCACGAAAACTCATGCCACACATGGTATAAACGCGGCAACGGCGGGACAAATCATACATCTGATGGATGATGTCCAAAGCGTTACTTCCGGTTACTACCACATGTAACGTGGGATAACCATCGTAGATGTTTTTGAGCTCTTGCGCCCAATTGCCGTACTTGTGTATCTCATCCAAAAACAGATGGGTTATATCATGCGTATATGCATATTCCGCCAAGTTCAGAAGCTTGTGGGAGGCAAACCAAAAATGATCTACAGAACAATACAGCGCTTTGCTTTTGTCGGGAAAAGTACGCAAGATATGCTGCATCAGCATGGTCGTTTTGCCGGAACCTTTCGGTCCGCGGATAAGAATCAATTGGTTCTTCCAATTAATCTCATCATACAAATAACGCATCTGCGTAAACTCGGAATAACGCCCCAATAACCGATAATAGAAATTGATTAATTGCTCCATGTTTTTTACTTTGTAAGGGTTAATAGCTATAGCATTTTGTGCTTTCAAAAGTTAATACACAAGTGCATATTTTACTTTCAAAAGTTAAAAATTGGCGCAAAAGTACTGTTTTTTTTTGATATATGCAAGTTTTTTGAGGAAAAAATGCTCAAATAACTAAATTTACCAACATTTAGGGTTCCCAATGTAACAAACAGTAAGCTTCTTTCGGTGGGAGATCGCTGTAATCCAGTATTTCAAAGATCACATTTTATCTTTTGCAATTCGCCCTAATTAGCCATAAAGGTTTGTCGACTTGCTTACGAGCGACATACGACTCACATACGGGACGATAGCGACTCAAGAAACTTTACAAATCAGCCACTCTCACGCATCTATCACGCCACAAAATGTCTTTTGTGTGATTTAATTTAAAAAATCACTTACTACATTTTCGCATTTATCCCTGTATCTGAGGACATTCTGTATATCCTCAACAAGGATATCTATCATTTCATTTACCTTTATCTCTGAATCAAACTTCACATATTTATACAAATAGTTAGGCTTGTATTGATTAAAATCACTTTTTCCAGCCCAGTTATTATTGACTTTGGAGTACTCTCATTGACTGTTCCGGCGTTTCCCAAACAAAATATGGAATCAGTTTTCAGCTTCAATCACATTGATTATAATTATCCGTATTATCATCCGTAATGAACGGTTCTAAAAAAATATGTAGTAATTGGATTGGTTATACGGAAACACATAGAATTCTTGCCCTTTATAACTATAGAGATTGTTGCCTCGCACACAATTTCTGCGCACATCAAAAGGATTGCCGGTTTTGGCTTGAATCATCACCTCTTCTGCGTGCGTTAACTGCCGAGGAGGAGCGCCATTAACCGATTTCGGTTGAGCAATAATTGCCAGAGATAACCCAATCGCAAGTTGGAATATGATAACCTTTTTGAGCATGTGATTATTTGATGAGGGCTATATCTATTAGGAGCGGGCAAAAGACCCACTCCTAATAGAAGAATTTGTTATACAATTAAGCTTTAAATACAGCCATCCGGTATGTTGTTGGTATTCCAATTATAACCGGCAGCAGTTGCTTTGTTGCGCCAATACAATGCTTTCTCCACATCTTTATCTACGACTCTTCCATACTCATACCATTTGGATATGACAGACATGGCGTTGCAAGATCCTAACTCTGCTGCTCTGCAATTGAATTCAAAGGCCTTATCTTCAACACCCGCATCAAAATATATCCGACCTACGCCGACATAAAATCTTGCCAATAATGCAGGTAATAATTGGTTCTTGTGTTTTTCTACCTTTTTAGCATATGCTATGGCGAAATCAGCATTCTTCTCAAATTCTCCATCTCCCCAATGATAACCCTCGAACATCTTTATACATGCTATAGGATTCTCATATTCTGCCCCCTTAAATGCGTATTGATACAATTTTTGTTCATTTCCTGCGTAGCCATAACAATATGCCAAGTACCCATAAACATCACTAAAAACAGCTTGAACATCTTGAGGGTAGGAATTAAGTTTCTCAGCTGCTATTTCTAGGAGTTTTATTGCCTCTGTATAATTTACAGGACAAATAAAAAGACGATTGTCTGTTATCTCAGGATTCCATTTTCTTCTCAAACCAATAGGTTCTGCACATAAGTATCCTCTCATAACAGCAGGGAAGATAGAACCTTGAGTCATGGCTTGAAATGCTAGCTGGCTACCATATTTTACTTTGTCATCTGCAAAACCCGGCTGCATTGCAAGAAGACATCCCAGCAATCCCATACCATCAACACTCCCATTATTCATCATTTCTGTGAATAAAGCCTCAAGTGCTTCGTGTTTTTCTTTTTTGTTCGCAAACTGCATGTATAACTTATATTGCGCTCCAAGATCTCCGGCTTTTGCTTTTGCACAGAGTTCTTCAAATGAATCTCCTTTGGGCTTTTCAATTTTCGGAGAGTTAGAGTTACCTGCCTTTTTTGCTTTTTGTGGCTTCTTCGGCTCGTCAAGCAATTCTTCCTTAACGAGGTCAACCAATTTTTGTAAGAATCCCATAATCTAAAAATTTAAAGTTTTAATATATTATTATAAATCATCATCATCTCCTCCAGCAGCTTCTTGGGCATAACGAATGCAGCGAATGTAGAATCCCCACCATGCAATGAGTCCCCAAAACCACCATCCTTCAGTGAATAAGTAAACTAACACGTTTGATCCTACTATAACAATTATTCGAGAGAATATTTTCGGAATAGGAATTAAGCAGATTATATCGTCAACAAAACAGACGATCTCGCCTGCAATATCACCAAGAATTCCTCCGATAATCGCACCGACTATAAAAGAGCCGATAAACCATAAAATTCCCGCTAACATAATAAGTATTCTTTACTAGCAATTTTGTCATTGTTATAGAGGGCGCTACTTATGCCCCCTCTATAACAACGCTAAATGCTCATAATTACTCGAAGGTTAAGGACCATTTTACCATGCTTCCAACCATCATCGGGTCTTCCCCTAAGATATTTGCCACCATCTCATTGGCGCGGTCTTTCGGAGCCGTTGCAATAGCAGTGTAAACTGGTTCGGGGATTTCTTTTTTCTGATTGTTCCAGTCGCCAAAGGCGCTGTCAGTTTGAATAAAATACTTCATTGTAACAGTAATTTTAGTAATACTCATATTGCCTACTCACTTATGGCTTTTCGGCATACTCCGTTATTGTCCGTGGAGATAATTATATTTTATCTGAGAATTTCAAAATAGAAGTTAATAACTATTATGCGTGCCAAACCTTTATTACAGTCGAGTTTGGATACATCCTTCTGCATTTCTCCCATGCTTCACTTTCAGACTCAGCAGGAATACTTACTTCACTGCCGCCTTCAAAATCGAAATAATAATGTTTCATGATAAAAATAAAGTTCTTGCCTACTCTTCTTCGGATTTTCGGCTTACTCCGTAAATTATTATAAGTTTGTTTTTGCATCTACCTTGTCCAAATCAGACTGGCGAGACACTAACGAGAGAGAATCGAATAGAGGGTATTTCGAGATTATCGCGAGGTTAGCCTCTGCCTATACTTAGACTACACTAATGTATCGTGCATCTAACGTATATCTAACGTATATCTATCGTATATGTTTCGTGTTTTTCTGCGGATTAACAGCAGATTAATTGCAGGTTGGTTGCAAATGGGTAGCAGATTTGCTGCTGGTTGATACAGACATGTACAAAAAAATACTACTTTTGTTACTTTCCTTGTGAAGGCTCTGGTAAGCCGCGGGTAGAAAATAGCAAAAGTAGTACACCAAACATGCACTAACATATGCCAACTTACTACCCTTTAAAAATTTACCAGATTCTCACAAGGTTGTTGACAGTTAGTCTCTCAAATATGTAGTCCGTGTCCGCTGACACGGGGCGTCATTCAAAGACGCTGCAAAGATACAAAAAAAATTTGAAATACACAAATAATTCTGCATTTTTTTGTATTTTTGCTACCTATCGCACGTTTGGTGTACCACCACGCGATTTGCGTGTGCAAAAGTACTACAAAAAAATGAAAGGCGCAAAGGTCTGACCCTTTACGCCCTAATTAGCCCTAATATAGCGGATGACGGATTGGTGGTTTAGAGTTAGCGTACTATCGGATAGCCTTTAATGATATCCTGTAAGAGTGGGAGGTCGCGGGTGTAGATAAGCAAATATAGCTCTTGCAACTGCTTTTCATACTGCGGATTGCGCCGGATAAACTTGTCGCGTTCCTCTAACATTCGTGCGGCGTAGCGGTTAGTCATTGCTATGCCTTCGTTCAAGCTTTTCTCCGGCATATTGGTGAGCGAATCGGCATAGAGGCGATAGAGTTTTTGGTACTGCATATCCGTCTGTTTCTGCAACTCCGGCCATGCGGTGTCCACAATCGGCTGTGTGAACTGGGGCTTGGGTTGAGCGACCACGACAATAGTATCTTTGCGGACAATAGGCTGTTCAACAGGCTCCCGTGGGGAGGTGAATTGCTGTTTGGGTCGCGGAATAAGTATCGACAGACTGAAGAAAGCCGCCACGGCAAGCAAAAGAACGATGGCTATAGGGATTATCCATATCAGCCGTTGGTGGCGATGAACCGCCGTACGGACTTGACGGATAGAAGTGTATCGTTTGGCAGGAGCGACCGAACCACATCGGCGCACCACGCATCGCAAGCATTTCGGGAAAAGGCATTCTAATAGTTTGCCGAGGGCATAGATATCTTTGGAGAGAGGCAGATGATCGCCCTCAACCGGCATTATATCGGCTATAGACAGCGACGTGCCAATGTTCTTGGCCACATATGCATCCGTGTCGGCAAAACCGAAATCAATCAGACGTACGTGGTTTCCGGCATCGGTAATAAGGATATTACCCGGTTTGAGGTCGCCGTGAACGATCTGATGCTCGTGCAGGAAAATCAGAGCCTCCATGAGTTCGTCTGCCACGCGACTGCGTTCCGCCAACGAGGGTTGCTCATGCAAGAACTGATCCAGCGTGCGACCTGCCACATATTCCATAACGATAGCCGTGCCGACCTCGGGCACTTCAGTAAGCTGCCATGTCTTGACCACATACAGGCAGTCAATCGCATGCATGATGTCGTACTCGCGCTTAAGAAGCAAGCGATTGCGAGCCGTGTTGCCTTCTTCCTCTTTGGCGACCTTAAGGACAACCCATTTGCCATCGGTTATAGCGCGATAGACACGGTTGTGGCCGCTATCGGATAACAACTCAAAATCCGATAAACCGGAAATGCCCATTTCTTTGGCAGATAATTCGCGCAAAGGACCCGATGTAAAATCTGTTTTAGCCATATCGAGTGCAAAGATACAAATATTTTTGCATATAACAAATTTTTTTTGTAATTTTGTGCCCTATTTAATAAAATACGATATGATCACTTCCTTTCTTTCGAATAGCATTGAGGTTCAGCAAACAAAACAAGCGGTTGAAGCTCGTTACGGCAGTTGTCCCGATAGTCCCGCGGATTTTGCAGAATTGAGTCTGCATATCAAATTGGCAACCAGAAAGGAAATCAGCCCGGATACGCTGAGTCGGTTATGGGGGTACAAGAAGGGGTATGCAACTGTGCGGGGCTCAGTGATAGAGATACTGCAATCATACGCACATGCCGCAGAAGAATCAGATTTTGTCTATCAGGTGGCAGTTAAAGCAGATGAATTAACGATGGGTGAACAAATACGAATAACTTGGTTGCCCAATCGCGTGTGCGTTCTGGAATATATCGGAGGCTATCGTTGGCGCGTTATAGAAGTAACAAACAGCAAACTACAAGTAGGAGATACTTTCTCATGTCGTGTATTTGCACAAGGACAACCGCTGATCGTGGATTATTTACAAACAAGCGACTTCAAGTATGAGGGATATGTGATTGGTAATAAGAACGGGTTGACGAGGGTTGAGCGGATAAGGTAAAAGATTTTGCGTTCGCTCAAGTCAGGCTTATTACGCTTAATTTATGTACGTCAGCGCAACGCTTTGCGCTTTGGGGATCGGTCATATATGGCCGATACTTTTTAAAAATCGGTCAAGCTTGGCCGATACCAGATCCGGTTTTACGTCATGGATGGACGGTGTTTTACAATCACGCTGCAAAGGTACAAAAAATATTTTGAATATACAACAAAGGACGCCGGATTGTATCCGGCAAAACAAACGAAGCAAAGCTCCGCGCTTACGAGCGGAGAAGAGGACGGCGTCGGAACAAGCTTGCAAGACCGAAACGCACTAGGCGCGTTTAACTTGCCGCTGCTCCTCCTTTCCCCACTGAACGCACTACGCTTGCGTTCATCGGGGACCCCAGATAAAAAGAAACCGGCATTAAATGCCGGGTCAATGAACAAAGTATAACAAACCTCCGGTCTGACGGCCGGAGCACGAGACAAACGTAATTATACTTCTTATCGGGCTTTGCCGAGGGCGAAGATGGAGAAACTGCTGCCGCGGAAGGCGCGCATGGCATGGAGGCAGGAAGAGATGGTGGAGCCGGTGGTGATGATATCATCCACAAGCAGGATATGCTTATGGTACATCTCCTCGGGATGGGAGACGCAGAAGATGTTCTCTACATTCCTGGTGCGATCATCCGAATGGAGCAAGGCCTGCTTGGGATTGTTGACCCGGCGCAAGAGATGCTCGGTATCTACGGGAATACCCGTGACGTCCGACAGGCCGCGGGCGATCCACTCAGACTGGTTGTAACCCCGCTCGCGGAAACGCTTCTCATGCAGGGGTACGGGTATAATTATGTCGATTCCATCGAAGAAATCGTGGGCCGCGAACTCACGGGCGGCAATCCGAGCCAACTGGCTTCCCACCTCGGGACGTTCACGGTATTTCATCTGATGTATAGCCAGACGAAAAGTGGAGTCGTGGTCGAAAAAGAGGAAGGCTGCCGCTGAGAGGATATGCGGCATCTTTTGGAAGAGTTGCTCCGTACTGTTCTGACGCAGAAAAGCCTGCTCCGTACGGGGCAAGGCCGCTATACAATCGGGGCAAAGCGCCGACCCTTCTTCCGCGACATACCGGCCACAAAGGGCGCAGCGGTTAGGGAACAGGACAGATAGGATACTCTCTCGGAACATGGTAGCCGTAAAAAAGAGTACACGCACGGGATTGCTCTCGTGCGTGTACGCGTGCGCGCCTAATTTATAAGGTCACACCATTCTTAAAGATGGCTATCTCGTGGTAGCCGTTCTTTTCATTATTCACCTCGCGGCCGTTGGCTACCTCGATGACAAAGTCCGCAAAGCGCTTTGCTACCTCGTCCATGGGTTCGCCTTCGGCGATGACACCGGCGTTAAAGTCGATCCAATTGGGTTTGTTCTTCGCCAGGTTGGAGTTGGTAGAGATCTTCATGGTCGGTACGTAGGTGCCGAAGGGCGTGCCACGACCTGTGGTGAAGAGCACCATATGGCATCCGCAGGAAGCGAGAGCCGTAGATGCAACGAGGTCGTTACCCGGTGCGGAGAGCAGGTTGAGGCCCTTGACCTGGAGACGCTCACCATACGGCATCACGCCACGAACGAGCGACTTACCGCATTTCTGGGTGCAGCCGAGGGCTTTGTCCTCAAGGGTAGATATACCGCCGGCCTTGTTGCCCGGGCTGGGGTTCTCGCCCACGGGTTCGCCATGCGAGAGGAAATAGTCCTTGAAATCGTTGATGAGGTGTACGGTCTGCTCAAAGAGATGACGGTTCTCGCAACGATCCATGAGGAGGGTCTCTGCGCCGAACATCTCGGGCACTTCGGTGAGGACGGTGGTACCACCTTGCGCCACGAGCCAATCGGAGAGGCATCCGAGGAGCGGATTCGCCGTAATACCGGAGAAGCCGTCCGATCCGCCGCACTTAAGGCCCACGCGCAGTTCGCTCAGCGGCACTTCTACGCGCTGGTCTTGCTGAGTCTTCTCAAAGAGCTCACGCAGGATAGGCATGCAGTACTCCACCTCGTCGCCCTCGATCTTCTGGGTCACCACGAACTTGACGCGATCTTCGTCAATCTCGCCGCAGAACTCACGGAACACGTCCGGCTGGTTGTTCTCACAACCCAGGCTGACCACGAGGATAGCTCCGGCGTTAGGATGATGGATCATGTCGCGCAGGATCTTCTTGGTATTCTCGTGATCGTCGCCCAGCTGCGAGCAGCCGTAGTTGTGCGGGAAAGCGAAGATATTGTCGGCACCCGTCTCACGGCGCAGACGCTCGGCGCAACGCTGGATGATACCATTCACGCAGCCCACGGTGGGGATTATCCACACCTCGTTGCGGATACCTACCTGTCCGTCCTTGCGGCGATAGCCCATGAAGGTGCGATGCTCGTCGGGGATATTGAGCACGACATCCTTGGGATGGTACTCATACTCCAGCAGACCGGCCAAGTTAGTCTTGATATTGTTCTCGTTCATCCAGCTTCCGGCCTTCTTAGCCTCGCGGGCATGACCGATGGGGAAGCCGTACTTGATGACGTTCTCGCCCTCAGCGAGATCACAGATGGCTATCTTATGGCCGGCGGGTACGTCCTCCAGCACAGTGATCTGGCGTCCGTCCACCTCTATTACAGCGCCTGCCGACTGCGGCTGTATCGCTACAACTACATTGTCGGCAGGGTTGATTTTCAGAATATTAGTCATTGGTCGTTGGTCGTTAGTCGTTAGAACAAGCTCTTGATTTTAGCTACAACGTCCTCTACCTTATCGACTGCAAGCATAGCCTGTACGGTATTGAGCATACCGATGTTCTCGATCGAGTTGAGGTACAGTTCTACGAGGTCGGTCAGACCCGGGATCTTGTTGAGGTCCTCTTTCGACTCCTTCCAGATGATGTCGGTAGCGCCCAGTACACCTTCTGCCACCTTGCGGGTATCGCCGGTAGCCCAGAGCTGCTTCAAGAGGTCCATGATCTCCTGAGCATCGTTCGGCTCGATAGGTGCGCCGTCGGCACGGGTACCACCCTTGTAGTACTCGATGATAGCTGCCAGACCGAGCACGAGGCCCTTAGGCAGTTCGCCCTTGCGCTCCAGGTAGATCTTGAGACCCGGCAGGTCGCGCGTCTCGAATTTCGGGAACGAGTTGAGCATGATGGAGGTTACCTGGTGATCTACGTACGGGTTGTTGAAGCGCTCCAGTACGCTCTCGCCATAAGCCTTCAGTTCGTCCTTCGGCAGGTTGAGAGTCTCCAGCAGTTCGTCGAACATGACCTTGTTGATATACTTACCCAGGATCTCATGGTTGCAAGCATCGCGAACGATGTTGACGCCGCTGAGGTAGGTCACAGGGCTGAGCACGGTGTGCGGGCCGTTGAGCAAGGTCACCTTGCGCTCGTGGTACGGCTTCTCGCTCTCGGCGATGAGCACGTTCAGACCGGCCTTGTTGGCAGGGAACTCAGCCTCGAGCTCCTCGATCGACATATTCTCCGGCTTCTCGATTACCCAGAGGTGGAAGATCTCAGCCTGTACGACGAGGTTGTCGTTGTAGCCCACTTTCTCCTGGATCTCAGCGATATCCTTGCGCGGGAAGCCCGGCACGATACGATCCACGAGGGTAGCGCAAACGTAGTTGTACTTCTCAAACCACTCCTTGAAGCCCTCATAGTCTGCTCCGAAGTCGTCCTTCCAGAGCTCGATATACTTGCGGATGCAATCCTTCAAGTGGTGACCGTTCAGGAAGATCAGCTCACACGGCATGAAGATCAGACCCTTCTTCGGATCGCCGTTGAACACCTTGTAGCGACGGAAGAGGAGCTGCACCAACTTGCCCGGATACGAGCTGGCCGGTGCGTCGGTGAACTTGCATGCAGGATCGAAGGTGATACCGGCCTCGGTGGTGTTGGAGATGACGAAACGGATCTCCGGCTGCTCGGCGAGGGCCATGAATGCAAAGTTCTGCGAGTACGGATTCAGCGCACGGCGAATGACATCGATACGCTCCAGCGAGTTAACGGCCTTACCCTCCAGGCGACCCTGCAGGTTAACATGGTAGAGGCAATCCTGGCCATTCAGCCAATCCACCATACCACGCTCGATAGGTTGCACCACAACGACCGAACCGTTGAAGTTCGTCTTAGCGTCCATGTTCCATACGATCCAATCTACGAATGCGCGGAGGAAATTACCTTCTCCAAACTGGATGATCTTCTCAGGCATCACGCTCTTAGGTGCTGTCTGCTTGTTGAGTGCTTTTTTCATAAAAATGCTGTATTTGATAGTTTAAAAATATTGGCACATTATTTCACGTTGCAAAGGTACGAAAATTATTGCATATTCACAATAACAAATTGCCGTTTTTTGTAAAAAAATTGATTTTTAGCAATGAGCAACCGCGATTTTGCACAAAATATTCGAAAAATCGCGCAAAAATTTGCGTATGTCAAAAAAAAGCTGTACCTTTGCACCCGAAAATAAATTTTCATAGTTAAGGTTTAGGTTTATGAGCAATAGGAGGCTGTGAAGTTTCCTATTGCTTTTTAAACAAAATAAACGCGACATGCTATTTTTAACCCGTTAAATGGCACAAATTATGAACAAGAATAACATGAAAAAACAAGCACCGGAGCACACCAGCTCCATGCCCGACCTCACCAACGCTGAGGAAGTTCGCAAGGCCGTTATCGCCTCGGAGATCCTGCAGAGGAAATGGTGATGCAAAAGTTGAAAGTTTAAAGTTGAAAGTTTAAAAGAATAATATATGGCAGTAACTTACATGACCGCAGAAGGTCTGCAAAAACTAAAAGAAGAGCTCCAGAGACTGGAGGCCGTAGAGCGTCCGCGCGTGATTGCAGCGATTGCTGAGGCACGCGACAAAGGCGATCTGAGCGAGAACGCCGAATACGACGCTGCAAAAGAAGAGCAAGGCATGCTGGAGAGCAAGATTGCTCAACTGAAAGGACGTATCATGGACGCACGTATCATCGATCGCAGTACCGTTTCTACCGACGAGGTACAGATATTAACTAAGGTACACGTGCGCGTGAAGAAAACCGGTGCCGAGAAGACCTACCAACTCGTAACAGAGGGAGAGGCCAACTTCGCCGAAGGCAAGATCGCCGTGACGACCCCTATCGCCAAAGGACTGATGGGTAAGCACGTAGGCGAGGTAGCACAAGTGAAGGTGCCGGCCGGTATCATGGAGTTTGAGATTCTGGATATCTCGTTATAGGGGGTACGGGTTACAGGTTATAGGTTATAGGTTATAGTTATGACAATATTTACCAAGATAATCAAGGGCGAGATTCCCAGCTACAAGGTAGCCGAGGACGATCGCTACTACGCATTCCTGGACATCAATCCGCTGCAGAAGGGACACACGCTGGTGATCCCTAAGCTGCCTGAGCCGGAAGCCGACTACATCTTCGACCTGGACGATGAGTTACTGGCCGGCATGATGGTGTTCGCAAAAAAAGTAGCCCGCGGCCTGAAAGAGGCCACAGGCTGCAAGCGTGTGGGTGTTGCCGTGCTGGGCATGGAGGTGAATCATGTGCATATCCATCTTGTGCCGATGAATTCGGAGAAAGATATGCTTTTCACCAACCCCAAGCTGTCGCTCCAGAGCGACGAGATGGCCATGATAGCCAACTCGATCGCCGAAGCCGTTGAATCACTTGACGCGTAGCCAGGTCTGGCTGCGCCCAAGTATTCCGGCGCGGTCTAAGGAGCCACGCAGCACCAGTTTACCATTCTTTAGGTATATTTTACCATAGTAGAATTTACCACTCTCAGGATCAAGGAGTTTGCCACCGCGCAATTCTCCTTTTTCTTCATGCATACCCCGAATAAAGACAAGTCCCTCCAGCTTCTTGCCATGGTCGGCGCCCGTACACTCGGTGCACGTCATGTTGCGATCGCCCATGAGCAGGCGGTCTATCTTGCCGTAATACAAGCCGTCCGAACCGCGATAGATGAGCACGACGGAATAGCTATTACCGGTCTTATCGTCCACGGTCTTCCACCGACCGAGGATCTCGTTGACCTGCGCCGATGCCGACAACGTCAGGCATAGCATCAACACAAAAAAAATCGTTCGTTTCATACCTTTTGCTTTAAAATCGCTGACAAAGTTATACAAAATTTTGCATATATGCAAATTATTTTGTATCTTTGCAGCATGAAATTGGTTTTTGCAACAAATAACGCCCATAAATTGGACGAGGTACGTCGGATTTTGCCCGCAGACGTAGAAGTGCTCAGCCTGGAGCAAGTAGGTTTTCTGCACGACATCGACGAGACCGGTACTACCCTGGCCGAGAACAGTCGAATCAAGGCCGAGACGGTAGCAGAATGGCTAAGAGCTAACAGCCAACAGCCTGTGGATGGCGTCTTTGCGGACGACACCGGGCTGGAAATCGATGCCCTGGGAGGTAAGCCTGGTGTATATACGGCTCGCTGGGCAGGAGAGCCCGCCGCCAATCGCCGGAAGGCCCTACAGGAACTGGCCGACAAGCCGAATCGTACCGCGCAGTTCCGCACCGTGGTGACGCTGATAGACCGGACCGGTACCCGCCAG
>Ga0247611_10005966_pt1 | contig 15802 bp, 17 predicted proteins | sample 177DNAGHGhighgp2_FD_192422 | JGI IMG/M metagenome (GOLD analysis project Ga0247611, IMG submission 192422) | Sheep rumen microbial communities from Palmerston North, Manawatu-Wanganui, New Zealand - 1770 DNA GHGhigh gp2 | ecosystem: Host-associated > Mammals > Digestive system > Stomach > Rumen...
TAATTGGGACAACCCAGAGAAAGATTATCCTTTGGTTCATCGTCGCAATAGAGATAAGTATGTTCTAAGTATCAAACCGAGTTACCATTCACGACTATTCCCCGATTCGTCTGTAAGAGGAGAGAAGTATGATATGATGGCTGATGTGTCCCATGCAAATAGCATTCATAAGATATATATAAGTTTTATGCCAGGCACACGTTACTTAAAAAAAGGAGATGTCCTACTTATATATCGAACGACAGATGAAGAGAATCGTGCATGGTTCAGAAGCGTTGTGACGTCTGTATGTGTGGTAGAAGAAATTAAGACCCGAAGCGATTTCGATAATGTAGATGAATATCTGAAATATGTCAAAGGTTATTCAGTGTTTACGGAATCCGAACTAAGACATTGTTTCGTTAATCCTCATTTTGTGATAATAAAAATGACATATAACTTGGCTTTGGCTAAGCGAATCAATATGGGGACGCTAGTTCAAGATGTTCATATACCATATGGCGTCTACTGGGGATTTTTTAAGTTAACAGACCAACAATTTGGCGATATTATAAGGTTAGGAGAGTGCAATGAAAATTATTTTATCGATTAAACCGCAATATTGCGAAGAAATCTTTGCAGGAGAGAAACGATTCGAATATCGACGCAAGATATTCAAACAATCCGTAGAGTCGGTGCTGGTATATGCGACCAGCCCGATATGTAAGATTGTGGGTGAATTTGAAATAGATCGGGTGTTAGAAGATACTCCGAAGTCGCTATGGGATCAGACGAATCGATTTGGAGGAATATCACAAGAACTATACGACCAGTATTTTCAAGGGACGGATACCGCCTATGCATTGGCTATCGCTAATTATAAGAGATACCAGGCCCCATTAGATCCCAAAGTGTTGGATAGTAATTTTGTAGCTCCGCAGTCATATCGATATTTGCAATAACCTAAATATGTAATGACATGAATAATGCAATTTTTATATTAACAGACCAACCGATAGATATTGATCGTTTGCATATCTGCACATGGGACTTGCATGGTAAAGGGGCATTTGAGATTGGTATCGAGTTTGATTTGAGAGAAAAGGAGGATCAGACGGACAAAGTTGAATTTTTATTATCGCTACCGTTTATTGGAAAAGAAGATAAGGTATTGTGTCTAGCGAGAACTTTGTTGACAGAAAATAGTGCCAATTGCAAGTTTATTTTCAATGATACTGTAAAGAAAGTTATTTCTATTGGGGATTCTCCGGCTAATGGAGGTGTTGTTGAGTTTAAAGAGAGAGAGCCGTTAGCGATATTGCCGATATCATGTTCATCGATAGAAGATGGGAAATGTGTGTTTACCGTAGAGAACTTAGATAAAATTAAAGTTGACGTACCTAAAGCGAAAGCATATGTTCGTTTCTTGATTGAAACGCGATTAGAAAAGTTCGTTGTGGTGCATTCCGGTATAACTAAGAACTCCTATCTATACGATTTGAAGATCAATGAGATGCGGAACATACCGGATTCAATAAACCTATGCATGAATCACGGGAAACACATATGCGATAAGATACGGAGTTGCTTCTGTATGCATGTTGTGCCTAGCGATTACTATTTAACATATGCGGATTCAAACAAATTAAAAAATATTCGCATTTTGGAGAATGAAGCATTTAACCGTTATTTAACACATTTGCATGCATTAGAGGATGAGTATATCATATTATTTCAAAAAGATCAGACAAAAGAACCGGATGAGGTAAAATCCTATTCCTTCTTCTCTGAGTTTGTAAAGGAGAGATTGGGTAGCAAGCAGATAATCTACGCTGTTTTCGCCAATCTATTGTGCAGCCTAATAATTGGGATATTCCCTTCGAAAATTTCAGAGGAATCGGGGCGTTGGTATTCCAATTTGTCTTGGGGCACTATTATTGCTATCGGAATCGTTGTATGCTTGTTCGTGGCTTATTTTATCCCCTGGAGGCGAATGGGACGGAGGATAAAACGGAAATTTAAAGGAGTGTAATTAAAGATTTTTGCACCATTCTATGGAGGTCTATTTAGAGGTGGGTGGCAATAATATAATCGATCATGTAATAATCAAGTTGATGAGACTAATTATTGCTGATAGGGGTGATCTCTAATTGAAAGTTGGCTTTAGAAATGGGATAGCAGCACCCCGTACTTTTAATTACAGGTAAACGGAAAATAATATTAGTTCTTGTATGAATAATGTATTTATTAGTCATTATGGAGAGGACGAGGAGCACCTGGAGCGGTTGAAAGAGTTGCTGAAACAAAAAGGGTATGATGCTCGAAATAGTTCGGTAGAGAAGAAGGATTATAAGCGAAACTATGAAGTGTCGGATGCCCTAATAGCTCGTTATCTACGTCGGTGTATCAAGTGGGCCGGTACATTCATTGTGCTAATAGGGGAAGATACGCATACACGGCCGTGGGTGAATTATGAAATTCAAAGTGCGGCTAAACAAGGAAAAACAATCATAGGTATATATGAGTGGGGATGTAAAGATAATGTAGAATTACCAGAAGCGTTTAATCGATATGGAACATCCTTGTTGGGGTGGGGATCGATTGATACTCTTGGAGAAATTATATCAGGAGAGAAGCAGCCTATGGAAAATTTTGATAGTACTCCATCTGCTCCTATTCATAATATTATACGTATCAGGTGTAACAGTTGAAAATTGTTATTAAAATGAATTGCTTTAGATATAAATTAGATCACGACTATGGGTTTGCCCCAAACCCTTTTCATGGAACGTTAACATTAGCTACATGTAAGGCTCAGATTCGATCAAATCCTCATTTGAATATTGGAGACTGGGTCGTAGGCTTAGGTAGCCAGAGATTGGGTTGCCTTGGACATTTGATTTATGCGATGAAGGTGACTCAGAAGATGACATTTGACCAGTACTGGGAGGATGCACGTTTCTTATGTAAGCGTCCCAATTTAACAGGTTCGTTGGTTCAAATGTATGGCGATAATGTATATCATACAGATCCACAATCCGGAAGAGTGATACAAGAAAATTGTGCTCATAGCAAAGAAGGTGGCATTCCTAATGATGGACATTTGCGTTCCGATTCGAGCGGTAAGAATGTCTTGCTGTCAGACCATTTCTATTATTTGGGAGATCATCATGTGCAAATTCCTGCTCAATTCGATTATATATATCGGAATGTGCTCCGTAACTATACGTTTTTAGATTTGCAAAACAGGCAGGAAGATGTGAACGCCTTTATAAACTGGATAGAGACAACATTCCCAATGGGCATATCAGGAGATCCTATAAACTGGTCGTTGGAACACCATTTAGGCGAGATGCCAATCTATGAAGAATAAGATTATCCCAAACGACGACACGCTTCGGTATTATTTCTATTTTATGCAGGAGCGGATGAATATCTTTTGGCGCAAATGTCAAAGGCCGAATGATACGTGTTGGACGGATGACGCGATATTTCGCACTTTTAAATTCACGAATGTTTACCGTGCAATAGATCGAGTAAGTCAGTATCTGCTCAAGAATATCATATATGGCAAATATGCGGCAAAAAGGGAAGAAGATATGCTGCTTCGGATATTGGTGTTTAAGATTTTTAATCGTCCGGATACATGGGAGTATTTGATGCGTGAGTTGGAAAAACCATTGACGGTTGAGAGTTTTGATCCGCATGCCATAGCGAAGTTATTGACGAAACGTCAAGAAGAGATGCCGATTTTCAATAATGCGTATATGATGACAGGTAGTCATCGAGATTATTCGACATGGCCAACCAAGCATGAAAAATGGTTGCAGATGGTAGAGCGAGAGATCGTAAAGAGCGGACGTATGGCGCTATTGGTAAAAGCGAAAAGTATAGAAGAGTTGTACGATTGTTTACATGATTGTTCTTTTATAGGGGGATTCTTGGCTTACCAATATGCAATAGATATGAATTATGCGCCATTCTTTAGTTATGACGAGAATAGCTTTGTGAAGGCAGGAATAGGTGCGATAAGGGGAATAAAAAAATGCTTTGTGGAATATGGTGAAGATTATGAAGATGCTATACGGTATGTGCATGAGCATTTGGAAGAGTTGCAGAGACGATATGGTTTCACGGAATTTAAACCATTGCCAGGGCATGAACCGAAATTGATTGATTTGCAAAATTGCTTCTGCGAGACGGATAAGTATCTGCGTGCTAAAATGCCTGAGTTGAAGGTAGATAATGTGCGTATCAAGCAGAAGTATAATGTGCATGCGTCACCGATTGAATATGTATTCCCACCGGCATGGAAAGTAAGCGCAAAGCTTCAATATGAACCGGAACGGGAGCGATTGCTGTTTTAGATATGAGATTACAAGAGATATCCATAGAGATTACACAACAGTGTCCGAATAACTGCATACATTGTTCTTCCTATTCATCATGGGAACAGGTGCGGACGATGCCATATGAATTGGTGTGCTCGGTTATTGCTGATGCAGTGGAATTAGGTGCGAGAAAGATATGCATATCCGGAGGAGAACCGTTCTTACATCCGCAGTTGGCAGAGATTGTGGATTATGTATATGGACTGGGCGCTAAATGTGTGATTTATACGAGCGGCATTTATTATGACGGGAATACGTATCAATCGATTCCAATGAGTGTTTTGCAGCGAATCAAAGAGCATGTAGAAACAATCATAATCAATTACGAAGCGGCAGATAGCGAGACGTATAACACGATAATGGGGACACAATGTGGTGGATATGAGTTGATGCGCCAAACGATAGCATCAGCAGTTAGTGTCGGGATTAGGGTGGAGACGCATTTGGTGCCGATGAAGATAAACTATCAGCAAATTCCGCAAATTATCAAGCAATGCAATGAATTGGGCGTTGGTCAAATCAGTTTTTTGAGGATGGTTAAGCACGGACGTGTGCTCGAGAATGAAGAATTGACATATTTAACGGAAGAAGAGGAAAGAAGCGTACGAGAAGAGGTAAAACGAATACGAGATGAGAAGATAGTTGCTATACGCATGGGTATACCTTTTTCGGATTGCGCTAAACGTATGAGTTGTAATACAGGGATAGTTAAGTTGAATGTTCGGTATGATGGATTGGTTTACCCATGTGAGGCATTCAAGAATGATTTGCCGGAAGGATTTGTGGAAAGCAGACCAGATAATGTGTATGAGGAGAGTTTGAAGGAGATTTATGAACATTCGGAATATTTGATAGAGATTCGACAAAGATTGAATGAATTCCAGTATGTTGATTGTGATGAGAGTTGTATGAATCAGTATTACGCAAAGATAAAGGAGGGTGAATGATGAGATATAAGTATCAAATCATATTTCTAGGAGATGTAGCGAATTCGGCATGTATGGAGATTGGAAAGCGCCTTGATGAGAAAATCCGCGAAATGGGTTTGCTCGAGGAGGCTTTTGATGTAATTATGGCACCGATTTTTGAGCAGAAATACGACAACAAGCAACCGGCGTTTGCATATTACTTTGGGAAAGAGGGACATGATAATTGTGACGAGGATATTTTAAAGGTGTTACTTGCGAACGGAGATGCTATTATACCGGTTTTCTTTAAGGAGGGAAACTTCGAGAACGAGGTGCCGACGGTGATTCGTCAAATGAATGGCAAACTATATACGTCGGACGATGTCGATAAGTTTGTGAATTATGCCTTTGAGTCATTGCGACTCCTGAGACAAACACGAAAATTATTTATCAGTTACCGACGAATCGATTCGGCAAAAATTGCGAATCAATTGTTCGATGCTTTGAATCGTCGCAATTACGATACTTTCTTGGATGATTATTCCATTGCGGCAGCACAAGATTTTCAAGAGGAGTTAAATCATCGGTTGTCTGATTGTGATGTATTGATTCAATTGTACACGGAGAACTTTAGCAAAAGCCAATGGTGCCAAGAAGAGATTACGAATGCCAATCAGAAACGAATAGGTGTATTAGCAATCATATGGCCAAACCAGAAGTTGGATCCTCATAATCAGTTGTGTGAAATAATGTCATTAACAGATAGTAATTTCGAGGATGGTATCTTGACGGATGGAGTAGTAAGAGAAATTACTCGCAGAGTAGAGTCTCTGCGTGTGCGCAATATGGCAGCCAGACAAGATGATTTAGTGGGTGAGTTTATCAAAGAGGCATCGAAAGTTGGACGTCAGATGGTACAGGAGTATAAGTATCTGGTAGAATATAACGAGGGGCATCCCATGAATGTGTTTATCCCAGCAGTAGGAGTGCCGCAATCGTACGATTGCTACAACTCGTTAGATTTTAAGGAGATGCTTAAATGTCCGGATGTTAAACTACATCTTATCTATGATGACTTACGAATCAAGAAGAGGTGGATACAACATTTGGATTGGTTGAATGATTCTTTGGAAGTTAAAACGATTAAAAAGAAAGATTTTGCGATATGGCTACAAAACAATTAAATATATTCTTGTCGGCAAGTATTCCTTCTGCCGCAAGAGATCCGAAATATTTCGAGACTGCGGATGTGATAGCCATACGCGATGCTGTATTGGCAATAACGTCTGTATTGCTATCAAACGATTGCAGACTTATTTGGGGAGGACATCCTTCAATAACAAAATTGATAGCGCAAGTGCTTCGCCACTATGGACTGGAAGTCAATCAACATGTGACATTGTATCAATCAAGATTTTTTGAGAAATATTTCCCTTTAGAAAATGAAGAGGTAGCACATGTTGTTAAGATTCAAGATATGGGAAGCTGCGAGGATAGCCTCATGGAGATGAGGAAGTGTATGTTAGGGGATAATGAGTTCGACGCTGCATTCTTCGTGGGAGGCATGGAAGGAGTATGGGATGAATATGTCCTTTTCAAGGAATTTCATCCGGAGGCTAAAGTTTTTCCGATAGCAAGTACTGGAGCAGCTGCAAAGTTTATTTACGATGATAATCCGAGTTTGTATGATTCGAGGTTGGAAACGGAATTAACCTATACCTCTTTGGTAAAGGATTTGTTAAACCTATAATAAAATTGATATGGCACATAAAACATTTATATCGTATAAATACAGTGATGCAAGAGACGTGCGCGATCGCATCATTCGGCATATGGGTGAAGATGCTAAGTACTATAATGGAGAGAACGGTTTTAGCCCTAATAAGTCAGATGATAGCGATGATGCAATATGGAACTATCTAAAGAATATGATATGGGGAACAACTGTCACGATAGTTGTTCTTTCTCCGGAAATGCTTGCGAGTACATGGATTGAAGATGAGATATCGTATAGTCTAAAGAAGGTATCTCGTGATGGGACAACCTCTCAACGTAACGGAATTGTGGCCGTTATAAAGAAGGTGAACGGCAAATATGATTGGTTTAAGTATTCTGTTAAGAACGAAGATGGGCATATTACCAATAACTATCATGAGGAGAAGGTATTTGGCTTGATAAAGGCTAATCGATGGAATCAAAATCCTCCTGTGTATAGTTGTGATAAGTGTAAGAGCGTAGATGCATTAACGGGTTCGTATATCGCGTATGTAGAAGAGGATGAGTTTTTGGAACATATGGATAAGTATATAGATAACGCTTTTGAGAAAAGCCAGAACGATTGTTTGGGTTATGATATTCAGATAACAGTGTGAATGCCATGTATTATTAATTTCAAAAAAAATCGCGCCGCGGGGAGCGGCGAAAAGAGGAATGAAAGAGTGAAGGAATGAGCAAAGGTGTATTTGAGAAAACATATTTAGTACCTTTTGCGGAGCAGGAAGCGGCGAAGGATGCGAAGAGGGGGATAGAAACTGTAAAAAATCGCGCCGCGGGGAGCGGCGAGGGGAAACGAAGCGAAGGAAAAAGGACAAAATCAACAAAAAGGATATGAGTAAGGAAACAACGATAAAGACAATATTATTGGTATTTGGGACGAGGCCGGAGGCGATAAAGATGGCATTACCTCGTTTTCATATATAATAACAGGAGGCGGTATCGTTGAAGAGCATTCTGAAAAGACGGTTTTGATTTTGGAGGAAGTTTATAAGATGGTGCATGATTTTATACCATTACGGAAAGATTAGACAAAAGTCGTGATATGAAACTGAATCGAATTCTGTTCTACATACTATTGGCGCTGTTTGTTGCTGCTGTTTGCATCGTGGCTTTTACGGATGCAGGGTCGGTGTGGAGTCGAGTTGGTATTGGTTTGATGACGGGTTCTCTCATTGGGCTAATCAATGCGTTTGTGAATTACATGCATGCACGGAGTGAGTACTTTGCTAGATTTGCTATGCTCTGTTGGAATGTGGAGACTAAGTTGCAGGAATATCAACTGGAAGCGCATGTGTATAACTCGATTATGGCAGAGAAAACGCGCAAGGAGATGATTGAATATACGAAGGAGTTTCGGGAGAATGAGGAGGCAGAGTTGGAGGAGATGAAAAGAGCATTTAAGCGGTTCGGCATTGAATGTAAGGGTGATCAGTATGTGCCATTATTCTTTTGGAATACATATTATCGTAGTTTTGAAAAAATATGCGACAAAATAGTAGGACAATTCCATTTGATGCAGAGCTTGCGTAGATCAAGTCGAGTTTTTGAGTTCCTCGATGGTCGTTTGTCGAAGGATGAGGAAAATATTGTAACCGGATCAGCGGATGATTTTGAACAGACGTTGCGGAAGAGTTGTGTGGATTATCATGATTTGATAGTATATGAGAGAGTTGAATTATCCAAACTAATAACTGTATTGTGCAATAAGACGTTTTGTCGGACAAATAGCAAGAGCACAGCCGCGATATTATTAAGCGCAGCAGATTGTCCGATGATAACTTTCGGCGGCGATAAGGTGCGCGATGTACGTAAGGAGCGGCTGGAAGAGATTCGTAATATGTATGATTTTGAAGAAAATGGAGAACAATCAACCTACATATAATCAACCTCAGATGCCCATGCAGCCACCCATGCCTCAAGGGCAGATGGTGCCGCCTATGCCGCCACAGATGCTGCCAAGGCAGAATCAGCAGGGGCAGGACGGAAGAAGGCAGATGAAGGAAGTGACGACGATAGGGAAAAGGCTCTTCCCGAAATGGTTGTCTCTTTATCCAATGGTGGCCTATGTGGCAGCGTTGATGGTGGTGACGGTGATGTATTCTTCGTTTAGTATGTCTTGGTACTATATGTTATCAGGATTAATAGCCGTCAGCGTGTTCTTCCTATACGGTAAAACCTTAGTTGGGCAAACGACCGAGCTGGTTATTCGTAAAGAAAAGAATTTTGAGAAACGATTATTTATTATATCCCTTGCGCTCCGAGTAGCATGGACCCTCCTGATATATTGGATATTCATGGAGAATTACGGTGACGCATTCGGATTTGAGAATGCTGATGCTACCTATTACGATGAATTAGGTCAGTTCGTCGCCGGAATGATAGAGCGTGGTGACTTCCATTTCTATGATGAAATATCCAAATGGTCCGGTAATAAGGATATTGCTGATATGGGATATGGTGTCTATGTGGGATTAATCTACTGGCTGACGGGAAATAGTATTGTTATTGTTCGATTATTGAAATGTCTGCTATCTGCTTGGACGGTGCTATTGATTTATCGTTTAGCAAAGCGGAACTTTGGAGAGCAAACAGCTCGTATTGCAGCGATATTCTGTGCCTTATGGCCGAACTTCTGGTATTATTGTGGAACACATCTAAAAGAAACCGAAATGGTGTTCTTGTCTGTGTTATTCGTTGAGCAAGCAGACCAAATGTTACGTTCGCGACAGTTTACAGCATGGAAAGTAATACCGGTATTGTTGATGGCTGCCGCTATCTTTACGTTTCGAACGGCATTAGGTTTGGTTGCTTTATTGGCATTAGTGTTCTCTGTGGTGATGAGTTCCGCGCGAGTGGTGAGTTGGGGGAAGCGAATTATAGTGGGATTCTTGGCCGTAGCCTTGATTGGCGTTGTTGCAGGAAATAGATTACAGGAACGTGCGGAATCGTTGTTATCTCAGGTACAAACTGATCAACAACAAAAAAATATGGAGTGGCGCAGTAGGCGCACTCACGGAAATGAGTTTGCAAAGTATGCCGGAAAAACAGTCTTTGCACCTCTGATTTTTTCTATTCCGTTCCCAACGATGGCAAAGCCTTTTGATGGTCAAGATTTGCAACAACTGCTCAATGGTGGTAATTTTATTAAAAACATCGTGTCTGCTTTTACTATATTTGCCATGGTAATGTTGTTGATCACAGGAAGATGGAGGGAACATTTGTTACCGTTGTCTTTTATGCTGGGGTATTTGCTGGTTTTGACTGTGAGCGAGTTTGCCCAATCGGAGCGATTCCATCAACCTGTGATGCCATTTGAATTTATGTTTGCGGCATATGGGTTGAGCATTGCGGTGACGAAACCGAAGTACAAACGATGGTTTATATATTGGTGTGTGCTAATGTTTGTGGCTGCGATAGCATGGAACTGGTTCAAATTGAAGGGTAGAGGAATGATTTGACGCGGCACGTCAAATCATCCTCGTACCTTCAATATTTGACATTTGAGAATTGAGATTTGAGAATTATGCGGATATTAGAAGTATCAAGATATAAAAATAACTTCGCAGATCATACTTTGCCTTTCGTTACAGAGCAAGGGGAGGCGATTCGCTCATTAGGGCATGAGGTGGAGTATTTCCTGGTGAGGGGGAATTACGTCAAGGAAGTAGGTGCACTGAAAGCTAAAATCCGGGAGTTTAAGCCGGATATAGTGCATGCACATTACGGCTTGTCGGCGATAACGGCGGAGCTGCAAGAGTTGGTGCCGGTGGTGACGACGTTTCATAATGGAGAGACGCATAGTTGGTGGGTGAACATGCTGACGTCGCTTATGTCGCTGCGCGCTAAGCACGTCATATACGTTGCACCGCATATTCGAGATCTGGTGTACTTTAAAGCAAAGAATTATAGTATTATTCCGTGCGGAGTGAGTTTGGAGGATTGCTTCCTAATGGATAAAACAGAGGCGAGGAAACAATTAGGGTGGAGTGACAATAAGAAATACATTATGTTCGGCGGAGCGTTCGATAATACTCGCAAGAACTATGCGTTGCTGAAGCAAGCGGTTGAGATAATCGAAAAGGAAAACAAAAACAAAAAATACACGGCCTGCGCCGCCATAAACATAAATAAAGAGGAAATCAAAAATGATGAATCCCAAGTTACTTGTAGTACCTCAAATAGTATAGATCCTCAGTTTGCTCAAAAACAAGCTTTTGGACAGCCTGATGCTCAATCCTATTCTGATACCGATAAATCGTATCCGTTGGATTCATCTGAAAAAAATGATTCTTATCTCGAATCAACAAAAAATGACAAAAATATTATCTGCATCGAGATGAAGGGATTGAGTAGGGCGGAGTGCGTGATGAGGATGTGTGCGTGCGATGTGTTTGCGTTGCCGACGAAGAATGAAGGGAGTCCGCAGGCATTGAAAGAGGCGATGGCGTGCAATTGTCCGATAGTAGCAACGGATGTGGCGGATATAAAGTATCTGTTGGGAGATCTGCCAGGGCATTATGTGCTATCGAATAAGAAAGGCAATGGCGCATGGTGGAAAGGAGATGAACATAGTGCAGAGGAATTGGCAGATTTGCTGAAACAAGCGTTGGCTTTTAATGGTAGAACAGAAGGACGGAAGCGGATTGTTGAACTCGGTTATACCAATGAGTTAGTCGCAAAGAAGATAATCAAAATCTATGACGATATTATCGGCAAATAATATAAATCGAGTAGAGTGGAGTAAGCTTGTCGCTTCTTCCGCAACCGGCACGTGGTTTCAGTCTGTAGAAGCCTATGAGTTCTTTGCGAGTATGCCCGAATTGTTCAAGCCGTTTGTAATTGGCTTGGAGAATGATGGCGTCCTTCGTGCTGTTTGTGTCGGTTATATTACCGTAGAGAAAAATCCGCTTAAGCAATTTCTCACACGTCGAGCAATCATCATAGGCGGACCGGCGTTGGCAGATGATGCAAGTTCAGAGGAAGTTGAAGCGTTGCTATGCGCGTTAAAAAGCTCCCTCCTTTCAGGGAGGGATGGGGTAGGCCTTCCGCCCATCTACATCGAATCACGCAATTTCAACGACTATTCTCGTTGGAAGGATGCATTCGCTTCCGCGAGATTCGATTACATGCCGCACTTGAACTTTCATGTAGATTGCCGGAACAAAGAGGCGATGTGGGAGAGGATGAGTGAAAATCGGCGTCGCCAAGTGCGAAAAGCTCAAGCGACGGTTGAATGTTTAACGAATGAACGAGTGAACGAGTTGGAGATTCGAGAGTGGTATGAGATTTTGAGAGAGTTGTATCGGACGAAGGTGAAGACACCGTTATGGCCGTTGGAGTTCTTTTTAGAGGCTTATCGGCAGGGAGTAGGGAAGTTCCTATTGGTGAAGCATGAAGGGAAAGTGATAGGAGGAAACATGGTTGTGGAATGGAAAAAATCTTCAATCATAAATCATCAATCATCAATCGACACCGATGGCGTTGTCTATGAGTGGTTTGAGTGCGGGTTGAATGCGGAGTATAAGGAGCAGTATCCTTCGGTGATGGCGACATGGGCCGGGATAACATTGACGCAAGAGACCGGTTGTGCGCGATACGATATGATGGGAGCCGGAGTTCCTGGCATCCCATATGGTGTACGGGATTTCAAGAGTGAGTTCGGTGGAGAACTGGTAGAACACGGACGATTCCTATGCGTATGCATGCCGCTATTGTATCAATTCGGAGCATTCGTCGTGAAATTATTGAAAAGTCTATGGTTAAGCGAGTAGTCATATTCGGCGGACATATACAAGCACTTGGTCTCGCAAGGCAAATTGCTGAGAAAGGTAAAGAAGTCGTCCTGTTGGTGGAAGACGGGTGTTCGGTTGCGCGGTTCTCTCGTGCCGTCGATCGAACAATCATATGTCATAATGGCATTGTTGATTGGTCAAAGGCAATAAGCGATATGGAATTGCCGGAGAAAGGGACGTTACTGTTTCCAACGAATGATGAGGCAGTTGAATGGCTATGTGCGCATTATGACGAATATAAGACACGATTTGCATTGGGCGTGCCGGAACCGAAGGTGATAGAGTTGTTTAACAACAAACGGGCAGCCTATCAGTATGCAGCAGCACATAAGGTGCCATGTCCGGAGTGTTGGTATCCGGATACGTTGGAGGACGTGGAGGTGTTGAGTAAGGAACTGTCGTATCCGGTGGTGGTGAAACCGGCTGTGATGTACAGTTTTCATGCGACATTCGGGAAGAAAGCGTTTCGATGTGACGATGCGGCGAGTCTAAAGGCGACATATTCGCGGATTGCGGCGAAGGGATATCCGTTGGAGACGCTGGTGGTGCAGGAGTTTCTGGACGGGGGAGCGAAGAACCTGTATTCGTGCGGCGTGATGGCTGCGGGAGGGGAGATAATCGTGTCGATGCAAGCGAACAGGATTAGGCAGAACCCGATGGATTTTGGGAACTCGACGACGTATGCTATTAGTTGTTTTGTGCCGGAGATTCAGGAGCAGACGGAGGCGCTGCTGCGGATGGTGGGGTACAGCGGTGTTGGTGAGGTGGAATGGATGTGGGATGCAAAGAGCAAGACGTACAAGTTTTTGGAGATCAACACGAGGGCGTGGAAGTGGCATACGATAAGTAATCAGTTGAATTTTTCATTTATTGGAGAATTGATAAATTCATTCGATATTGGAGATTGGAGATTGAAGATTGGAGATTTAAAAAGAAATATCCATGCGGATGAGAAGCAAGTCGCATGGTGTGAACGATTGACGGACTGGACGGTGGTGGCGAAAGAGATAGTACATGGGCGGATGACGCTAAAAGAAGTATGTGCATCATATAAGATTAAACATGAGAGTGCGGTGTGGTCGTGGAGAGATCCGTTACCGGCAATCATGTATGTGCTGCTGAGTCCGATATTGTATGTGAAACGACATTAATATGATAGCATTAAATAGGCCATATGATGTGCGGAAGGGAGACGCGGGGCGTGTAGAGCCGAAGGCTTTAGATGCTGCGCGTTTAGAAACGATGCGTTTAGTGTATTCATCGCGTGAAGGACTCAATGTGATCTATCGGAAGCTGTATGAGGAAAGAGGGGCGATGAGAGTGGCTGTGAGTCCGTTGACGTGCTATATTGCTATCTATCCGATGGTGACGAATGGGCATGTGCCGGTGTTTGTAGATATAGATGCCGAGACACTGAATATGGATGAAGAGAAACTGGTGGCACGGACGGATGTGGATGCGGTGCAGGTGATTCATCTGGGAGGTAACCCGATGCGGATGGATAAGGTGATGGAGTGGGAGAAGAAGAATGGGATTGTAGTGATTGAAGATTGTGCGCAAGCGTTGGGTGCAAAGTACAAAGGACAAAATGTTGGTACGTTTGGAGAGTATGCCGTAGCCAGTGCAGTGAAGAATGTTTATGGCGTATGCGGAGGCATTCTTATTGGAGATTGTAGATTGGAGAATGGAGATTGTAAGAGCGTTAGCAAGGCGGTGGTGGTATATAAACGCATCAAGCGAAGGTTGGAGAAGAGAGCGAATGCAAAGCAATGTGGATTGTGGAATGCGTTATATGGGGGATTGCTGCGATTGAAAGATACGCAGGAGAACGGGTTCAGCAATGTAGTGCACCGGTTGCCGGAGAGTATGGAACAGGAGATCCGAGAACGACTAGGACAATTGGATATGATCAATGCTAAACGGAAAGAAAAAGCAGAACGGTTGATGAATCAGATAGATCAGACTCGATACGCAATACAGCAGGAGCCGGCGGGAGGTGTGAGTACAAGAAACAGAGTGTTTGTGGTGAGTTTGCATCGGGAAGCGAGGGAAGTGATAACTACGCTGCGGAAACGAGGTATTGCAGCAAACAACCTGACGCAGAGTTATACCCATCCGTATCAAGAACATGTGCAGCTGGATGCGATGCTAGGTAAGTACTACACGGAGCGGCTGGAGGTGTATGAACGGATATTGCCGAAAGTGGTGTGTGTACCGTGTTCACCGGGTCTGAGCAACAAAGAGATAGATTATATTGCAAAAGAAATTAATAGACTATAAATGAATATTTTATTCGTAAGCGGACACCCTGCACAAGTGCATAACTTCAGACTTGTGCGGGAAGAACTAATTAAACACGGACACAAGGTGTTTTGGTTGACAACGCCGAAGGATATTGCGACGGATCTTCTTGATACGTATAAAATTCCGTATTCACTGTTACATAAACCGAGGAAAAGCATTTTGTCACGTGCATGGGCAATGATACGAAATATCACGTGGGAAATTGCATACCTTCGTCGCAACAAAATAGATATTGCAGTTACACGAACCTGTACTTTCACAACCGTAGCAGCCAAATTATGTGGTGTCAAGCATATCATCACCGGTGACACAGAACATGCTGCGCATAAACTGATGATGTTCTCTAACCGTGTGGATACGGTTCTTATGCCAGAATGCTTTAACTTCCAGCTTCGCAAAGATGAACTGCGTTTCCCAGGAAACACCGAACTCTATTACACCCATCCGAAGCGTTTTACTCCGAAGCCTGTGTGGGACTTGTTGGGCATTGAACCGCAGACACGATTCGCTATTGTACGATTCGTCAAATGGGATGCTTTCCATGATACGCAGCTCGTTGGAGGATTCACGCTGGAGCAGAAGCGGGAATTGATTAAGCGGCTGAAGAAACACGTGCGGGTGTTTATATCGTCCGAATCGGAACTGCCGGCTG
>Ga0247611_10005967_pt1 | contig 15800 bp, 21 predicted proteins | sample 177DNAGHGhighgp2_FD_192422 | JGI IMG/M metagenome (GOLD analysis project Ga0247611, IMG submission 192422) | Sheep rumen microbial communities from Palmerston North, Manawatu-Wanganui, New Zealand - 1770 DNA GHGhigh gp2 | ecosystem: Host-associated > Mammals > Digestive system > Stomach > Rumen...
GGGTAGTCAAACTTTACACATTTACTTTACGTCAAATATTCCCCCAAAAGTGTAAACACACGTGTAAACCAACTGTCAACTAAAGCCTCGTCACACCAACTGTCAAATTCACGTCAAATATACCAAAATATCTCAAAATCTATTGATTATATATACCATTATGCTATAATGGTTATAGTGAAAGGAGAAATAATATGAAATTAGTAAGAGAATTAAGATTTGAAGATGTTAGGAGATTATGTATTGATAATGAATTATTTACTAATGGAGATAATGAAGATTATGCTAATTTAATGTTTACGATATGTAAGTTATATACTAAACATGGTACTATTACAGATAATGATTTAATAACAATATCTGAATATATATTAAATCATTCTATAACTGATTATAGTTTAGATTTAATAATAACATTATTAAATGAAAAAATATTGATAACATTAGATCATGAAAAGGAGACTAATAATGAAAGAAGAAAATGAAACAATAATAAAAGTATTAAATATGTATGGTAAAGTACCAGAACAATGGGAATTGCTTAAAGAAATAGAAAGATTAAAAGACGATAATAAATATCTTAATAAAGTAAATATAGAGCTATCAAGTGAAATAGAAAGACTAGAAAAGGAAAATGAAAGATATTGGATAGCAATAAATGAAATGGCAATCAATATATCTAAAGCAATAGAATATATAGAAGCTCACCAATTAAATTTTTAAAAAAATATTACTACTTTTGGAAGTGAAAGATTATCAATGGAAGAAAGAAAACTTTTAGATATATTAAGAGGTGTATTATGAGTGAAGAAATGAAAAAAGTGCTAATTGAAAATACTACTAAATTAGTTGAAATTATAAATGCAAATAAAATATTATGTGGCATAAATTATAATGAAAATGGAATTAAAAATGTATATGAAGAAATATATTCATTTATATTTAATTTAGTATGTAAATAAAGAATTAAAAGGGTTAGTGTTACCAGTAAAGGAGTATTAAGATATGAGAAAATTTAAACTTAGGGGGTTTGATTCAAATATAGGAGATATAATAAAGAGGGTTGAATATAGATATTCTATTGAAGATTCATCTGGTCTTTTAAAAATAGAATTAACAATGTATAATGATATTGATGAAGTAGAATATTTTATAGAGAACATGAATAAATTATATAGAATAGATGATTTTATAGTATATCATCAAAAATATAAATATATCTATAATAAAGGAAATATAGCAAAAATAAAAATGTATTAGGAGTGATATTATATGGCTAGAAGAAAATATTTTACACAATATAGAAATATATATGGATTAGTAGATAATGAAGTTAAAATAATATCGCAAATGTATAAATTTAAAACACCTAGAAAAAAATATTTAAATGAGCAATCAACAACTGATTTAAGAAAGCAAGTTAAATCACTAGTTAATAAAACTAACAAAAGATTAAATAGTTTAATTAGAGATGTTAATAAAGGAACTTATAATCCTAAAACTAAAAGATTTGAAAGAAAAGGAACTATTACAATTATTGATGAATTTGGAAGAAAAAGAAAAATTAAAACAACTAATATAAAAGATTATAGAGGAAAGTTTGCTAGTAAAAAATTAGAGGAATTAGAAAGTTATAATAAAAAGACAAATAAAATTGAATTAACAGGAACTGAAACAAGAGAGGAACTTTTAGAAATAAATAAATTAACTGAAAATTTTTTAGAAAGTAAAACATCAACTTTATCTGGAATAGAAGAAGTTGAAAAAGGTATAAAAGAAAATATATCAGCTAACTTAGATGAATATGATATGACACCATCAGAAGTAGATTCCTTATATAAATTATATGAGGATAAAGATTTTATAGCATTGAGAAAATATTTAGATCCATCAGAATTACAAGCTTTAATGATGGAAGTTAAAGAATATAAAGATAGATTAAAAGAAACTGATTTATCTGATGATGAAATAAATCAAGCTGGTTTATCTAAATTTGCTGAATTATTTGTTAATTATGCTGGTTTAGATAAAAAGAGTTCTGGATTAGATATGGATTTACAAGAGTCTTTAAGTTCTTTATATAATAAGATTGATACAATATTATAAGAATTTTAAAACTTATAATATATTAGAGGTAGGAAAGAGGAAAAAATATGATGATAATATCTATACATTTGATATTGAATCAACTTCTTTTATAGTTCTTGATGGTAAAATTTATGATAATGAAACCTATGAAAAATTAGGAGATAAAGAACAAAAAAGATGTTCCAAAAGAGCTAATATGTATGTATGGCAATTTGGAATAAATGATTCAGTATATTATGGTAGAACTTGGAATGAATTTAAAGAGTTTCTAAAAATGATAGATGATTATTGTCCTATTAAAAAGATAATATATGTTCATAATCTATCATTTGAGTTCCAATTTTTAATGAGAGTTTTAAAATTTGAAAAAGTAGTAGCTAGAAAAAGTCATAAAGTAATGAAAGCAGAAGTTGAAAATCTTAATATAGAATTTAGATGTAGTTTATTTTTATCTAATGAAAGATTGGAAAGTTTACCTAAGACATATGGTTTACCAGTTGAAAAGTTAGTTGAAAACTTAGATTATAATAAATTAAGACATTCTAAAACAATTTTATCAGATGAAGAATTATCATATTGTGAAAATGATTGTTTAGTTCTTTACTATTATATAAAATATATGAGGGAATTATATGAACATATTCATAAGATTCCATCTACTTCAACTGGTCAAGTAAGGAGAGAATTATTTAATTTAGTATTAAAAGATTATAAATATAAAAGAAAAGTAAATAAAGCAATAAATACTAATCCACATATATATAATTTGTTAGTTTATGCTTTTCAAGGTGGATATACACATTCTAATTATATTTATACTAATGAATTATTATGTAATGTTGATTCATGGGATATAACAAGTTCTTATCCTTATTCTATGCTAGTACAAAAATATCCATCTAAGGAATTTAAAGAATGTAAATTAGAAAGAATAGAAGATATGTTAAAAGGATTTGCTTATCTTTTAGTAGTTAATTTTAAAAATATTAAATCTAAATATTATAATCATTTTATATCTGGTTCAAAATGTTTTGAATTAAGAGGGGCTAGTTATGATAATGGAAGAATAATTAAAGCTGATAGTTTTAAAATGGTATTAACTGATATTGATTTAAAATTATATCAAAAGTGTTATAGTTTTGATTATGAAATAGAAGAATCTTATTTTTCTAAATATGATTATTTACCAATTCAATTAGTTAATTTCATACTAGAAAAATATGTTAAGAAAACAACATATAAAGGAATTAAAGAAAAAGAATTAGAATATAATTTAGAGAAAGCTAAATTTAATTCCATCTATGGAATGAGTGTTACTCGTACTTTATCAGATAATGTAATATTTGATAATGGAAACTGGGAAGAAGTTCCATTAACAAATAATGAGATTATAGAAAAATTATTATCAGAAAAGAAAAAATCATTTTTAAGTTTTAGTTATGGAGTTTGGGTTACTGCATGGAGTAGAAAAGCATTGATTGAAAGAGTAATTGAAAATGATCAGTATTGTGTCTATTGTGATACTGATTCAGCAAAATTAATTCAAGGATATAATAAAGATGTATTTATAAATTATAATAAAAGTGTAAGAGAAAAAATAGAACATGTATGCAAAGAAAGAAATTTAGATATCTCAAATTTTGAACCAACTGATTATAAAGGAAATAAACATTTAATTGGAGTTTTTGATTATGAAGATAATTATAAAGAATTTATTACACAGGGTGCCAAAAAATATGCTGTTAAAACAAGTAAAGATGAAATAAAAATAACAGTTGCTGGTGTTCCAAAAAAAGGAAGTAAAGCATTAAAAGATTTAACTGAATTTAAAGATGGATTAATTTTTAAGAGTAAAGATACTAATAAACTATTATTATATTATGTTGATAATCAAAAACCAATTATGATGAAAGATTATCAAGGTAATATATATAAAGTTGATGATGTATCTGGGTGCTGTTTGCTTCCATGTTCATATACACTTGGAAAAAGTTTAGATTATGCTGATTTAATAAATGATTCAGTTTCAGAAAGGAGTTTATATAATGAAAATAACTAAGACAGAAGATAAAAAGAAAACTAGAGAATATCAGATAATTATTAGATTTAATAAAGTTTCAGTTACTAATATATGTAGAAAGTTAAAATTAAATAGAAAAAATATTTGTAATGGTACAGCAAAATTTGAAAATATACAAAAAGTTAGAGAAGAATTAGAAAAGGAGATAGCTAAAATATTTTTAGAAAGTGAGTGATATTAGATGAATATTAATATTTTATTATATTATAAAGTTAAGACTTTAGAAGTAAAATCTCATCAATTAAGAAATGTTGCTATGATTCACCCAGAATTTAATATGGGAGTTGAAATAAGAGAACAACAAAATAAAGTCTGGAAAAAATATAATTTTTTTAAGCAACTTCAAAAATCATTAAATAATATAAAATGGGAAAAGTAATAGAACATTATTCCATTGATAAAATTAAATCATTAAATGCTGATATTAATTTAATTTATGGAGAAAGAAGCAATGGAAAAAGCTATCAAGTTAAGCATGTTATTGCACTTGATACTTTCCTAAAATCTTATAATAGATTATCAAAAGAATCTTTAATAACTGAATCTATAAATGAATTAAAAAGATTCTTTTTGTTAAGAAGATTTGAAGTTGAAATTAAAAATAATTTTGTTGAGAAATATTTTGCTGATGTAGATATTAAAAGGTTAACTAATGGGGAATATACTACGATTGATGTTTACAGAAAAGAAATATTTTTAGCAACCATAGATGAGAAAACAAGAAAACCTAAAAGAGGAGTTAAGATTGGCTATGTAGGAAGTTTATCTACTGAGCAAAATTATGCTATGCAATCTTACTTAGATGTATATAATATAATATTTGAAGAATTTATGGTTAGAAATAGTCCATATTTACAAAATGAACCAGATAAATTAATGAATTTCTATTCCACTATTGATAGAAAAAGGAATGTAGTTAAATTATGGTTAGTTGGAAATACTATTTCAAGAGTTTGTCCTTATCTTACAGATTGGGGATTAATGGATATAGTTAAAAAACAAAAACAAGGAGATATATCAATGCTTAAAGTTCCAACTGGAAACTATAATGAAGATGGAACATCTATTGATAAAACAATAGCTATTGAGTATTGTAAATCATCTGGAACATCATCTTATGTGATTGGGAAACATGCTAAAATGTTAAATAATGGAGAATGGCAATCTGATCCTCAACCTAATTTACCAAAATCATATAAAGAATATAAAAGATTATATATGATAGGTTTTCAATATCAATCATTTAAGTTTATTGGAGAATTATTAAAAGATAAAGAAACAAAAGATATTATATGGTTTATTAAAAGTTATGATGGAGAATGGAAAGATAATATATTAATATTTTCAGATGAAATAAAACAAAAAAAGAACTATCAAAGAAATATTTATGATATAACTTTAAATAGAACTAAGATTCAGAATTTACTAAATACATTTAGAGAATCTAACATATTTTATTGTAATGATTTAGTAGGAACTGATTTTAAACAAGCTATTGATTTTAGTATAAGGAGATGAAATTATGAGTACAAAAAATTCAAGAATTGTTTTAAGTAAAAATATAAAATTAGATAAGAGATATAAACAAGTATTATCATTTACTGAATCACAAATGGTTAGTCTATTAACTGATTCAGCTAATATAGTTTATCAATCATTAGATTATTCATTTATAAGAGATAGAGGAACTATAAAAGTTAATGCACCTTATAATACTTGTATCCAGTGCAATTATATGGGATTCCAAAATCCATCATTTTCCAATAAATGGTTTTTTGCCTTTATTGATAAAGTTGTTTATTTATCAGATAATTCATGTGAGATTTATTATACTATTGATGAGTGGAGTACATGGTTTGATTATTGGAATCCAAAACAATGTTTTATAATAAGGCAACATGCAGTTACTGATAATGTAGGTCAAAATACCATTCCAGAAAGAATAGAGACTGGGCCTTATGTAACAAATGGAAATTTAATTGGTGATTCTAGATTTTCTACTTATGGATATATAGTAGTTTTAACTGGTCCGATTGAATCTTTTCAAATGGAACACTTATATATAAATATGGGTGGAACTACTATGAATGGAGTATGTTATTATACAACATCTCTTGAAATGGTTGATACTATTATCCAAAGAGCTAATGCAAGTACAACTCCAAAAATAGAGGTATTATATGTATATATGATTCCAAGTGTATTAATACCTGATAATCATACTCAAGGAGATTATGGAATGTTAATTGATTGGAGTTCTCCATATAATGCTACTTATTCACCATTAAATGGTGCGCCAACTACTATAAATGGATATACTCCAATTAATAGAAAATTAAGAACTTACCCTTATCAATATTTATTAGTTGAAAATACTTCTGGTCAAACAAATATATTAAGATATGAATTTTTCGCTAATAATACTATATCATTTTATTATTATGGAGTTCCATCTATTGGTGGTAGTGTTATATGTATTCCAAGAAATTATAATGGAGAAGTTATAGCATTAGATGAGGCTATTATATTATCTAAATATCCTGTTTTAGGCTGGAGTGAAGATGCTTATATAAATTGGTTAACTGAAAACTCTGTTAATTTAAAGCAATCATGGGTTGCTACTGGATTATCTTTAGCTGGTGGAGTTGCTTTAACAGCTGGTGGAATTGCTTTATCTTCTACGGGTGCAGGTGCTACTTTAGGAGTTGGAATGATCACATCTGGAATAGGTGCTATTGGTGGTGCTGGAGTTTCAGCATTTAATGGTGCTGTTGAATATTATAAACATCAACAAGAACCAGATGTATTTAAAGGAAATTTAAATGCTGGAGATGTTTTAACAGCTATTGGTGCTATGGGATTTAATTATCGACCAATGAGTATAAAACAAGAATATGCAATTGCTATTGATAGATATTTTACAAGATATGGTTATGCTTATAATCAAGTTGCATATCCTAATATGTTACATAGAGAAAACTATAATTATTTACAAATAGCAAGTGAGGATAATGTTGGATATCCTAATAATCATAATAATATATGTTTACCAGCTTCATCTATGGAACTAATAAATCAAATAACAAGAGCTGGTGTTACTATCTGGAATAATCACACAAATTTTGGAGATTATTCAGTTACAAATGGAATAGTTTAAATGTGTATAAAATACACATTAAGACAAATAAAAAGAAGTGTATTAAATACACTTCTTTTAATTCATACTATAATATCCGACTTTAGAACCTAAATAGAATATATATTTATTATTTTCTGGATCTAATTTAAAATCACAGTCTTCACACTCTTGATATAAGAAAGCATTTTCTAATTTTTTATATCTTCTTACTATTGCTTTTTTAATAGGATCTATTAATACAATTTGTGTAGTTTGTTCAGATGGAGAATAACTAGATATTATAACTATTTTTCCATTTAAGAATTTTTGACCTTGACAACAATAAATAAAAGGTGTAGTCCATTCATCTAATTTTTCTAGTGAATAGTTATTATCAGAAATTAATGTTTCATTCATCATATTCCATTTTGTTATTATCATATAATTATTTGTACCAACTCTATAACTATTTTCTTTATATCCTATCATATAAAGATAACCATTAGTAAAATCACATACATGACCAGTATAATATCCTATTAAACTAGCAGCTGGGAAAACATAATTTTTAATTAATGTTGCTGTATTTATATCAGATATTCTAATAACAGATACCTCATTAGGTGATTTTTCAGTTGTTACATACATTAAAGGAAATAAATCAGATTCATCATATTTTGTGTTACTAAATTGAACACAATCTCCATGACCTACATTTAAGTTAGTACTATCTATTGCTGATACTAATGTTCCAGTAGTTAGATTATATATTTCTATATAGTTATAATTTGAATATAATTGAACAAGATAATTATCATAAATTGCAAAACCTTGAGATCCTCTACTTTCAGAGTCAGTAGCATAAAATTTAAAATTACCAGTAAAATCATAACTTTTTAAATCTAGTTCTTCACTATCCTCATAAATAGTTATTTTTTCATCATTATTAATAAAATTACTATTAACATAATTTATAATATCATCTGATGTTGTTTCTTCTACATAGTAATTAATTAATTGATTAAATTCTACTGGTGTACTATCATTAGGACGTCTTAATATAAATGTAGCATAACTATTAGCTGGAATTGTATAAGATGTTACAAAACCTGTATCTAAAGTTATTTGTTCTCTACTTCTTATTATATCTCCATTATTTGAGAATAAAATTGCAAATTGATAAGGACTTTTAGTTTTTACAATTGTTTGCTTACTAAAATATGTAGGAATTACCATTGATGAAGTTCCTGTACTCCATTGTCCACTACTACCCCACCAACCTATATATCTAGCATAACCATATAAGTTAAAAGGACACTTATAATTATTTTTGTAATATTCATTATTTAAATCTAATATATCATATAATCTATATTTACTAGTTCTTACTTTACCATATAAATCATTTAAAGTTATACCAGTTTTTCTAAATGTAACAGTATAATATACATTTTTTGGAACATAATGACTTCTTAAAGGTGGGCTAATAAAACTAGGTGCTTCTGTTTGTGTTGAGTCAGTCCATAATTGAACAATTACTCTTAAATTATCATCTAATACCTCAATAACAAAATCCTCTGTTGAGTATTGACAAGATGTAATACTATAATCATTATTACTATCTACCCATTGATTACTACTATTTAAATTTTTCTTAACTAAATCTTTAGTCCATAAATTAATAGGGTTTAAAAAATTCATTTCACTATTTAGCCAGTTTACTGAAATGCTATCTTCACTAGATTGATAAATTCCACCCTGTACCCATGCTGTACCATTATAATAATACCAATATCCATCAGTTGTATTTACATATACTCTAGTTGTATCAGTCATACCACTAGTTGATGAAGCAACTAATGGTGAGCCAGAAGTAGCAGCATTTACTTTATTTTCCATTACAATTATACGATTATTTATACTATCTTCAAATTCTTCTTGAATAGGATCAACATAATCTTTAATTAAATTAGTTAAGCTTCCATCTTCAGCCATAGCATCTAATTTATTATTAATTTCTTCTTGAACATCTAAATTATCAAAATAATTATTAACATAATTTAAAAGTTGATTATAAGCATTTACAAGTTCAGTTCCAAGTTTTTGAACTTGATTTTGATTAGATATTACATTATTTAAATATTCATCTATTTTACATAATAGTTGATAATTAGTAATACAATCAAAATCTGATTCAATAAATGGAAAGTTTTCTAACACCCAACCTTTAAAAGGTGTTAATTTAATATAAGTTTTATCATTTACTTCATTATTCATTATTATCATTCCTTTCTACACTACTCCAAAAAATAATGAATCACATTCTTTAAATATCATATCATAAATATTATTAGCATATTCTAAGAATTTTTTATATTCTTCTAATGTATCTAATTTAATGTGTCTTATATTTTCATTAGTAGTTAAATTATCAGTTTTTTCTTTTGTTTCACTTCCAGTTGATGATGATGTATTTGATAAATTAGAGGTAGCTGTATCACTAGATGTTCCACTTGCTTGATTATATGTATAATCTGATAAATAAGTTCCATTTTGAACATTTTGTAGTTGTCCTTGTGGAGTATCAGAATATCTATTATCAGTAGTATTAGAACTAGTTCCACTTGATTCTGAACTTGATGTTCCTGAACTAGTAGCTGAACCAGTTGAAGAATTATCTTCATTGATTTCTCTTTCATCAGTTAATGTTCTTGTAGTGGTTTCTACATATCCATTAAAATCAAGATTATTAAATCCTAATAGCATTTTATTATATTTAGGCATTATACTTTTTAATTTTACTTCTAAATGTAATTTAAAAGATAAATAAGTATCATAATTAATTCTCCTAAACATATAATGTGTTAAAAATGTTTCTTCAAAATCATTCTTGAACTGATTATCTATTGGATAATTAAAATCAAATAAGAAACTTTTAAAAGCTGATGGAAGATTACTTATAGAAACTTTATTTTCATTATTATAGTTTATTTTAGATTCCATTAAACTATATAAAGTAGGTGGCATATCATTTTGACATAAAGCATTATATAATTCTTGATTATAAGTTGGTTTTAATCTAAATATCTCCATTTTCTACAACCTCACTTTCTTCTACTTCTTCATCTGATAAAAATTCTTCTGGATTTAATAATGTTGATGGAAGCCCATCATAGAAAGCTACCTCTATATTAGTTCCAAATTTTTCATTAATTTCTTTAACAGCTTTTCTTCTGGATTCATATCTATTAAATCTACTTGCAATAGTTCCACCCATTGAAAACATTATCTCATCAGATATAACTCTTTCTTTTTTATTTATTTGAGATTCACATATTCCAATTATTTCTAAAAATTCAGCCCATTCTTCTTTTTTACATTCATTTAATTTATCAGCAACAAATGGTGCAGGATTCATTATTTGCTGAGTTTCATCTAAATCAAAATTATCATAGGTTACTATGGTTTCAACATTTGAATCAACTTGCTGTAATATTGCTTTTAAAGTCTTTTCATTTTCTTCTGTTGTTTTCCAGAATCTATTAGTCATTTGTTGAGAAACATTTATATCTATTCCCCTTTTTATTAAAGCCATTCTTTCAGCTGATTGTATTATTTGAGGATAAATAGGAATATGAGAATTATTATCATACATAATAACAAATTCATTTCTATTTAATACTCTTTTATAAGAGCCAAAATATGGAATTGGTTGAATCCTTGTTGGCCTACCATAATAATCTAATACTCCTAAATTAGTATAAGGCATGGCAAGAAGTTCATCAGTTACATCATCTTTAAAAAATGCAATAGAACCATTTTCAACTAATGTTCTATTTACTAAAGCCATATCAATAAATGGATTCATATTAGGAAATTGAAAAACATTCATAGCTAAACTCATCATTTTATCTTTATAATTTAAATAAGTTTTATAATTATATAATTGAGAATTTACTGATTTTCTTTTCATTACTATTTCTCCTTTCTAATAAAAAATAGGGAAAGGGAATTAACCCTTTCCCAACGAGAGGAATCTTAATTGCCAGAACTAATAGTTCCAACAGTAACAGTAGCAACATCAGATTTTGATGTATCATAAACAGAAGTAGCACCAACTGATATCTCAGTTCCACTTGTAACACTAGCACCAACATGTAAAGTTCCATCTTCTGATATTGTAACACCAGTTATATCACTCCATGTTGAATTACTTAATGCACCAGCTCTCCAAGTAACAGCTTTATTTGCTAATCCATCAGCAACAACAACAGCTGATAATTTTAAATCTTGACCAGCTGTAACATTAGCTACTGATGGAGATATTGTAACACTAGTTATACTAGGTTCATCTTGAACAAATGAAATTATATTTTCAAATGGTGAAGTTGAAACAACTTTCCATGTATGCAACCAATGGTTAGTTTTTAAACTTTCTGGATTAAAGAACATAGTTGAACGAGTTTCAGCATTATTATTTAAAGCATAATTCCATACTTGGAAGAAGTCATATCCAAATAATACAGCTGGAACTTTTTCTAGTATTGCTAATTCATCACTAGTAAATGGAACATATTGTGAACCTAAAAGCTCAGTTAATCTTGCAACATCATGATTTCCAAATCCATCAATTAAAGCTCCATTAGTTCTAAATTCAGCATCATTTCTAAAGAATGAAGTTGCTAAAACTGATGTAGTTAATTGAGATTCAAAATCAGTATTCATCATAAGATATTGTCTATCAAAAGGAGTTGCAACTCTAACACCAGCTGGATTGTAGTTTGGAGACATAAATCCAAGTTTATTAGAGTAAGATTTCATAAATTCCACTCTTTCTCTTGGTGTCATAGTAGCATAATCTTCAATATAAATTGGAGTAGTTGTACCATCTACCATTCTTTTACATAACATATATTTTTCAACAATATATTTATCATATTCATAACCACGATATAAAGATTGAATAACTTTATTAATTAAATTGAATATACCCTCATCAGATTCAAAAGCCATAGCTATTTCTTCATCAGATGTAGAAGTTTTATAATATTTTTGATAGTTTACACTATGAATATATTGTAGAATGTTTGGAACAACATTATTTAAGAAGTTAGTTGGACTATTTTTTGTAGCATTATAATCATATACATTAGCTATATCAACAAATATTTCTCTAATAGATTGACCTCTATTTAAGAATCCTTTTTCTGTGAAATTATCCCATGGATTCTCCCACATATTATCTTTGATTATAGTTAAACCTATAACATTGATAGTATTTAAAAAAGCATTTTTGTATCTTTCATTATCAACAATTATTTTTCCAATAGGAACTATTGATTCTCCTTGAACAGGAAGTTCAATTTCAGCTCTTAATTCTGGAGTTTCATTTATGATATATGAAAGTAATTCAGAACTATTTCTAGTAGTTAAAAAATCATTAGCCATATTTAATCATTCCTTTCTATCTTTTAAATATTGATTTAACATCAATAATTTCTCTTTCTTCCAACTCATCTTCTTTTTTATTATTAGTAAGAGGTATTTCTTTTTCTGTTGAATCAAAAAATCTACTTTTATATTTTTCTTTTAAATCATCATATTTTGAACTTATATCATCATATAAAGATTTCTCAACAACTTCTTTATCTGTGAATGAATCAGTTAAATCTTCTAAAAATTCAATTCCATCATCTTCGGTTTTAAATTTATCAACATATTTTTTTGAAAAATCATCTCGAGATATTTTTGACATAGAGTTAACTCCTTTCTAGTTAAATTATAATATAAAAAAAGAAATATATCAATATTATATATTTCTTCTCTCATCTCTAAATTTTCTAGAATATATTACCCATGGAAAATCACTTTTAAATTTTTCTACTTCTACTGGAGTTGGTGGAGTTGGTCCTACTTCAGAAAATTCTTTCCAATCATAATCAACTTTAGTTCCTTGTTGATTTACATAATAATCCTTATAAAGAATAGTATCATTTACACCCATTAAATTATAAAGCCATGTAGAATCTCTCATCATATATACACCTTGTGAATTTTCATAATATCCATTATATATACCTTTTTTTGCTTCAATATGTATATGATCTGAACTTGCACCCTGTGTTCCAGTATGAGCTATTATATCTCCTTGATTTCTAGTTGCACCTATTTGAATATTTGGTGCATTATCATCATGTACTAAACCAATACAAGCATATCCAGTAGTTCCATCTACAAAATTAACTTCATTATCTGATTGCCAAACAACCATAATATGAGAACCCCATTTTGCTACACAATGACAATCAAAAGGTGCATAAACTGGACAATTATATTCTCTAACAACATTTCCAGAACTATTCTTTTTAGCACCTTGAAAATCCATAGCATAAGCACCATTATGTGAATATGTGTGAGAATAACTTCCTTGTGTAAGCCACATAATCTCCAATGGAAATAAAAAATTTTGCTTTCCATTAGTTCCATAAGATTTCTCTCCAGCTAACATAATAAACCTCTAAAAGAAATTTTTGGAAGTATAGTATCCTCTTATTTTATCTATAAGAGCAAATTTTCCATCTATTTTATATATTGGAATAGAATCTCCATTATATATAAAATAATCCTTAACTTCACTAGCTTTACTAAATGATTTTTTATTATGAACTAATAATGGTTCATCTGGAATATTCTTTGCAATTTTTGCATTTATTATTTTTAATTTTGATTTTGATCTATCTGATATTATTTGAGATGGATATCTTACTAAATAATTTAAAGGATTTAAAAATCCACTTTTTTTATTATAATTTAGTTTTCCTTTATATAATCCATAATGTAAATGATAACCATTAGCATTTCCAGTTGCACCCATTTTTGCTATTATTTCTCCAGATTCAACTATATCATGTAATTTAAATTTAATACTTCCTTTTTTTAAATGGCCAAATTCACTTGTTAAATTTAATTCTTTTGAATATATATGAACTACATATCCACCACTTGACTGAAATTTTAAATATATAATCTCTCCTCTAAATGGATTTATTATATTTTGATTATAAGAATCTTTATCAATTTTTGAATCCCACCCTAAATCAATTCCATTATGAGAAGAATTTTTTTCTTGTCTTATATTTATTATCTCAACTGGATAACAAAATTCCATTTAATCATCTTCTTTCTTATTTTCTAAATCAGAAACTCTTTCTGTTAATTTTACTAAGGCAATCTGAATCTCTATCATAGAATCATTTATAGCTTTTAATGTTTCATTTAAATCTTTTTGATTCTGATTATTTTGCTTATCAATATTCATAATGAAATATAAAAGAGCTATAAAGGAACAAATACCTAAGCCATTATTAACAGCCACATTAATAATATCTTGCATTAGAACTTCCCCTTTCTAGCTCTATTATATCATTTAGTTTTTAGAATTACTATTAATTAGAGATTGAATATCTTTTGAAATTTTTTCCATTTTTTCTTGATATTCAGTTCTTACTTTTTCAGATTCAATAAATAATTCTATTTTCTTAATTAATTTTTTAGTATTTTCATCAATATCTTTAACTAACTTTAAAGCATTTAATATTATTTCATAATCTTTAATATCCATAATTATTTATCCTCTTTTCTAACTGGTTTTAATCTTAAATAAGTATGACCTTTTTCCTTAGCTGGAGTTTCAACAACTTTTAAATACATTGGATTTTCTTTTGATGGATTTCCTTTAATACTTAATATATCATTAAATGACATAAAACAAGCATTTGAACCAGTTACATGACTTTTTCCATCTGTTGTAAATAATGTTAAAGTATGTTTTTTTCTTCTTATTACTTCTCCAGTTTCTTCATTATAAGTTTCATTTGGGATCTCTTGAGCATAATATCCTATTACTTCAAGAACTTTTCCTTTTTCATCATTTAACTTATAATCAACTTCTGACATAGCACCTAATAATAAATCAGCTTGTTCTTCATCTGATAAATCAAGTGAAGTTGCTTTTTTTACTCTTTGTTCATCAGCACTAAAGATATTAGAACCAAGTTCAGTTGATAAAGCATAATTTTCCTTTCTTTCAGTTTCGTTTGTAGTTTCTACTACCATTTCTTTTTCGTCCATTTTGGACACCTCCTAATAAAATATTTTTTTGATGCTTAATAGCACCTAGAAGAATAATAGGTATAGGTTGGTGTTATTATTCTTCTAGCTACCATTAAGATAGCATAGTTAATTAATATTATTCAATTCCTTTATTAATTTAAAATCGTTCATATAATATATAGTAACTCTATCATCATTATATGGGTGTTCTAATTCCTTTTCATATTCCATTATATACTTTTGTGCTTGTTTGAATCCAGAATAACTAAATTCAAAATATATTCTTTTACCATCAGTTTTCTTTAAATAATACTTTTCCATAATATCTCCTCTTTCACTATAACCATTATAGCATAATGGTATATATAATCAATAGATTTTGAGATATTTTGGTATATTTGA
>Ga0247611_10005968_pt1 | contig 15800 bp, 12 predicted proteins | sample 177DNAGHGhighgp2_FD_192422 | JGI IMG/M metagenome (GOLD analysis project Ga0247611, IMG submission 192422) | Sheep rumen microbial communities from Palmerston North, Manawatu-Wanganui, New Zealand - 1770 DNA GHGhigh gp2 | ecosystem: Host-associated > Mammals > Digestive system > Stomach > Rumen...
TAAAAAAGAGTCGCTTGCGACTCTTTCGCGCCCGAGCGGATCGCGAAGCGATGATTTCCTTTCCGCGAGGTGCGCATCCTGCGGAGCATTTTGCTTCGTAGGAAATTCGGAGGAATTTCCTATGAAGCAAAAAAACGCCCCCATGCGGGGGCGTCTTACTAAATGAATTGTTGCAAACCCAATTTCTGCAAACAGAACCGATGCAAGCCATCCTATCGCAAATCAGGGTCTCGGTCCGATGAAAAATCCATGGTTTCCTTTCTGAACATTCTGGTTCTCGGGATTGTTAACGTCAGGTTCTGAAAAGCATCAGATTGGCCATTCCGAAATATACCATCAGCGAGATGGCATCCACCATGGTGGTAATAAACGGTGAAGCCATAACGGCCGGATCGAAGCCGAGTTTCTTCGCAATCATGGGAAGCGTACATCCGATTACCTTGGCAACCATAACGGTTAATACCATAGTAATGCACACTGTTGCCGCAACCAGTAATGTGACATTCGGATTATGCATAATCAGTCTGTCCACGAGCATGATTTTTGCAAAGCATGCCACTGCCAGTGCGCAGCCACAAAGAATCGCAGTTCGAAGTTCCTTCCAGATGACGCCGATCAGATTGCCGAATTCGAGTTCACCCAAAGACAGCGCACGAATAATCGTAACCGAAGACTGCGAACCGGAATTACCGCCGGTATCCATTAACATCGGAATGAACGCCGCAAGTACCACCTGCGCCGCCAGTGCATTTTCGAATTTGGTCATAATGATTCCCGTAAACGTTGCCGACACCATCAGCAAAAGCAGCCAGGGAATACGGTGCCTGAAAAGATCGAAAACACTGGACTTCAGATATGTCTTGTCGGAAGGCGTCATACCTGCCATGATTTCGATATCCTCGGTGGCCTCGTCTTCCATGACATCCATCGCATCGTCGAATGTGACGATTCCGACCAGTCGCAAATCCGAATCCACTACGGGTAAAGCAATAAAATTATATTTGGAAAGCTTCTGTACAACTTCCTCTCTGTCATCATGCGTATTTGCAAAAATCACATTCTGATCCATCATGTCTTTGATGATGGTGTCTTCGTCCTGTGCAAGAAGCAGATCCTTGACGGTAACAAAACCGATCAGTTTTCGATATGAAGTTACGTAACAGGTATAAATGGTCTCCTTATCAAATCCGGTACGTCGTATACGTAAAATCGCCTCTTTTACGGTCATTTCCGGCCTTAACGTCACGTACTCGATTGTCATGATGCTTCCTGCGGAATTCTCCGGATATCGTAAAATTTCATTGATATCCTTACGCATTACCGGATCTGCCTGCGACAGAATTCTTTTCACCACATTCGCAGGCATTTCCTCCACGATATCAACCGCATCATCGACATAAAGTTCATCGAGCACTTCTTTTAACTCGCTGTCCGAAAATCCCCGAATTAAAAGTTCCTGCGAATCGGACTCCATTTCGACAAAGGTCTCTGCTGCAAGTTCCTTCGGAATCAGCCTGAAAAGAATCGGAATTCTGCTTTCTTCCATCTCCTCAAATACGGACGCAATATCGGCAGGGTTCATTGTTACCAGTATTTCCTTGATTGTAGGATATTTTTTCTCCTGAAGAAGTGTAAGCAAAGTACTTACGATAATAGATACATCTTTCGTTTCTGCCACCGGTCTTTCCTCCTTAGAGTAATTTTATTCAGATGAAAAACCGACGCAAAACAAACCGATCTATGCACAGAAAAAGGAAACGAATAAAACATCGTTTCCGCACGATCGGCCCGCTGCCGCGTCGGTGGTACTACTTCGATAGTCCATATCCGTTTCCTCCTTTTTTACAGAATAAATGCATACGGAAATTTACCGCCTGCAATCTAATTAAACCACAACTCCGTAGTATAAATCAACATTACTTGATATATTTTTACTCACAACTTATTATATTGTTGAACGCGTTCAATAGTGGAGGATGCCATGCGTGTTGATCTGCTTCTTGGAGAATAATATGAACTACATCTATAGTCTGAATCGAATACCGAATGAAAAATTAAACCTTGTCGGCGGCAAAGCCGCCTCGCTTTCTGCAATGATCCGAAACCTGAAAGTTCGCGTTCCGGACGGATATGCAGTGACCGCAGAGGCCTTTGAAAATGGCAGAATTAAAGAAGATGCAATGAATGAACTGAATGCTCTCGTATCGCGTCTTCCCAAAAGCCAAACCTATGCCGTCCGCTCTTCCGCCATCGGCGAAGACGGACTGAACCGTTCTTACGCCGGCCAGTACGAAACCCTGACGGATGTGAAACCGGAAGGCATCGTCGATGCCGTAAATTACGTAATCTCCTCTTCCGACAGTGAAAGAGTCGAAGAATACAAAAACAGTTTCGACGAAGAAAAATCCGGCATCGGTGTAGTCATTCAGACCTTTGTAAAGCCTGAATTTGCGGGTGTACTCTTCACCTCGGACGTCATTACCGGAAAGGACGACAATTTTGTCGGCAACTATGTGCACGGCGAGGGCGAACAGCTGGTGTCCGGCGCAAGCAACGCGGAAGAATTCCGGATCGGCGTTTTGCAATACTCCTACGAAGGAAACAAAGAATTTGAAAAATACGCCAAAACCTTACGGAAATACTGCATCGATATCCGCAAATTCTACGGTGTCCCCATGGACATCGAATGGGCAGTATCGGAAGGAAAAGTCTGTATTCTTCAGTCGCGTCCGATTACAACATTACGACGTCTTAATTCTTCCAATTTTGATATCAACGGCACAAGATCCGGTTATAAACTCCTGACCAAAACCAATGTCGGTGAGATTTTTATGAACCCCGTAAGTCCGATGACAATGAGCGTACTGGACAGAATTAACGAATTTCTCGGCCTTCCCGAATGGCTGGACTGCATCTCCGGCCAGGCCTATATGAATGTCTCCGTAATCTGCTCCCTTCTGGTGAGTTTCGGAAAAAGCAAAAAGAAAGCCTATGATTCCGTACGCGACTTGGTCGGCGGCATTCCGGAAGGTGAGGAAATTCCGGTTTCCCTTTTTGACAAAAAGAAGTTTTTAAAGAACTTATGGATTTTACTCTTCCCAAAGGAAAAATCGAAGCTGTCGAAAAAAGAAAAGAGGCAAATGGTCGCGGATCTTGCCCTGATTTCCCGGGAATGCATGAAAGAAATCCGCCGGATTCAGAGTAACGAAGAGCTGATCCGCTACTGGGATGAAGTGCTTGTAAAGAAGCTCCGTGACGGGCTTGCTGCCGTTTTAAGCGAGTGCGGAACCGCTATGATTCCGCTTTTCGGCACACGCAAAAAAATCGCAAAAATCGCCGGCGATGATATGGCAAACCGGCTTTGCGGCGGCTGCGTGGGAATCATCGAAAGCATGAAACCGATGCTGCTTTTAGAAGACGTTGCCGCCGGCACACTCTCCAAAGAAGAATACATAAGCATCTGCGGACACCGTTCGGTAAACGAAATGGAGCTGATGAGTCCACGCCCTTACGAGGATCCCTCCTTCCCCGAGAACCTGCTCGAAGAAAGACGTTCGTCAGGCATCGATTTGCACCGTATGAAGGCAAATCAGGAAAAAGAATACGAAGAAGCCCTGGCGGAATTTAAGAAAAAATATCCTTCCAGATCCCGCTGGATTGACCGCAAAATCGCAGGCTTTGTATATGCCAACGAATTCCGTGAAGACATGCGAAGCAAGGGCGTGTGGATTTTTTCCGTCTTTCGTGAATTTATCTTAAAAGCCGGTGAATTAAACAATCTGGGCGATGAAATTTTTATGCTGGGTTACGACGAAATGTTCCGGCTTCTGCGGGGCGATAAAAGTGCGCTGAAATACATCAAAGAACGCAGAAACACATTCGAGAAAAACAAAACTTACCCGCCCTTCCCCGGCCTGATTATCGGCCGTTTCAATCCGGATGAGTGGATGAATATGGATAATCGGAGAAATGATTTTTACTGTGCTGATCTGCAAAAAGAAGGCGAGACGGATTCCGACATCAAAGGCTTTCCCGGAGCCGCCGGAAAAGTCACCGGAAAAGTACGTGTGATAAGCGACATCAGCCATATCGACGAAGTCGAAGAGGGAGACATTCTGGTTACCTGCGCAACCAATATCGGCTGGACCATGGTCTTTCCCAAAGTGTCCGCCATCGTCACCGACATCGGTGCGCCGCTCTCCCATGCCGCCATCGTAGCCAGAGAATTCGGCATTCCCGCCGTTGTCGGATGCATCAATGCCACCACGGTGCTGAAGACCGGAGACATCGTCACAGTCGACGGGGCGAACGGAACGGTAACTCTCGAAAAATTTGTTTAAGGTTTGTAGCTACTCTTCCCAATTCGTATGATGTTCTTTATAGTTTTCCGGAGTGAGCGATACCTTTTCAAAGTCTTCAGGCTCTTCCTCTTCCGGCTTACTGAATTTTAAAAATACCTCTTCGAAAACAACATAAACACGATGACAAAACTGATTGCAATCAACAGTACAATGAAAAAATTTGCCCTATATGACACAAACTCCCATCCTACCCCCGTGGTACTTATCCAACCTAAAATAGTTCCGACCAAAATATCGACTGCAAATAAAAATCCCCGTCCTTTTTTCCATTCACAATAATCCATAAACGCAATCGACATAAAAAGCAACAAACCGGAAACAATTGTATATATAGCTGCACGAATCAGGCGATTTCGATTCTTTTTAACCGCTCTTTCCACGGGAACAAGCATACCATTTTCTTTCAGTTCCTTTATCGCAAGCGGATTATCGGATTTAACCAAAACATGATAGTTTATTTCGTTCTTCGGATTATTGAGTTTACTGTTTGGATTCAGAAAAAAAATTGCTTTCGCATCTCTATCCTTATTCACGGTTAACCCGTAAAAAGTATCCCCGTAATACATCAAATCAAACTCATTTTGCGGAAGCATCGGTAAAATTGACACGCCGACAACACTGACCGACTGCATTTTCCCATTTTCATTCGAAATTGTAACTATGTCGCCTGTATGATAATCGCCCTTAAGTACTATAACCGCATCTTCATCACCCTCAAAATATCTTCCTTCCTTTAGCGGAATTCTTAAATCCTCCCATGACGAATTCATATCCATCGGTCTGGCATATGTTACGGTTTTTGCATATCCGTCATACCCGTAAATGATTTGATGACAGACAATCACTTTTATTCCGTACTGATTCTGCAAATCTCCCAAATAGGCTTCAATACAGTGACTTAAATTGTTTTTTTCGTCAGCTGCGCTCTGCGGCGGATATTTTTTACTAAGCATATCCTGTGATCCGGAATGTACCTGATAGACGCTATATCCTGACAGGGATTTTATGTATCCTGACAGTACAACATTATTGATACTTCCGGCCAGAAAAATACAGGAAAAGATAAAAGCGCACAAAAATACCGCAAAAGCCACCTTTGTAATTCGCTCAACTGCTTTTGCCCCTTTTATGCGAAATTTTTCATCGGTTTTATAAACGATAATTCCTAAAATTTGCCGCATGGTTTTGCCTTTTCCTACTGAATATTGCTGCTTTTTTCATCACGATCCTCTCTGATGATATTGTAAATCCGCGATGTTAAATGAAACGGTTCACAAAAAACGATTCGAATATAATATGCAACTTTGACAAAAAAATCACAACCCTGGAGAAAAACTGTTTCGAAATGACGAAATATTCCTTCCGTCCTCTCTTCCGTAAACGGCAAAACAGATTTCATCAAAACATTTTCCGTATTCTTCCGTAACGATTACCTCTTTAAAATATCCCGCCACTTTTTCCGCCGAATTACCGAAAGCACCGCAGCCCCAGGCTCCGAGAACAAGGCTTTTATACCCGTATTTCGCGGCGGCCAGCAGCATAATACGGATTCTTCTTATGAAGGTATCCTGAATCAGACTTCCCGATGCAAACATCGCCGCCCCTCTCCGGTTCGGCGCAGGCACCGTCACAACACCCATGATTACCGGTTCCGTCAGATTGTATTTTTCATCACGGAAAACCGCCACCTTCGGCGAAATCAGCATATAGTCCGATTCCACACTGCTTGCATGCGTATTGTTGTAATGATACATTTCATGCGCTTTCTTTGAAGTAAGCGAAGCATACAGCGTGGAGCATCGGCATAATGACTCCTCCTGAGCCGTGGCTCCCATCAGAAAGCCGCCGCCCGGATTATGTGCATTTGCAAAATTCATAACCAGCGGATTTTGATACATTCTGCCCGCCTGATAGGAATCCATATTAACGACGGAGATTTTACACATATTCTCATTCCGGTATTTTTTGATACCCTCGGTAAGCATTGCCAGACCGTCCTCGGGAGAAATAACAATAACCTCTTCATAATCCTCTTCCGGCAGAGTTATTTCTTTTCCGTTGACGGTATATTTTCGTTCTCTTGTAATCTTGACCGCTTCGTTTCCGACTGCAATATTGTTCATAGTTATAGTCCCTTTCGCACTTCAATTCATTCCGATATGAATCTCTTTTAAAAACTCTTCCACATACTCCCTGTAAAGCTCCGGTTCCTTTAAAATCGATTCCGCATGTCCGGCCCCCGGAATGATATGGCATTCACTGAATCCCTTTGTTTCTGCCGCCATCGTTTCCGCATTTTTCGGAACAATCAGTTCATCGTCCGCACCGTGCAGGAATAAAACCGGAATTTCGTTCTCCGCAAGTGAGGTGATCGGACGCATATTTTTATACGATGTCTTATAACGAACGCGGGTTCCGATGTCCGCAATATCCACCAGAAACATCGGAATATGGACTTTGCGGTAACCGTCCTTTAAGACATCTTCAATACCTGCAAAGGCACAGTCCGAAACGACAAAATCCACCTCCGGCTTTTCATTCAGAGACATAATCGTCGTCGCCCCGCCCAGCGATTCGCCGTGAAGACCGAGCACGGTAAGCTCCGGATAGCGCTCACGCGTATCGCGAACCAGAAAGTTTAAATCCTTCCCTTCCAGCTGTCCGTAGGTTGTATATGTGGGTTCATTTTCACCGTGTCCGCGAAGATCGTAAATGATACAGTTAAACCCGAGCTCTAAGTACATCGGAACGTATTTTAACGCGCCCATGCGGTTGTCCGTATAGCCATGGGAAATAATGACGTACCGGTCCGTCTTTTCGGGATTTACGAGAAGTTCCGCATGCAGCTTATATCCGCCCTCGCCCGAAACCGTATAATCCTCTTTTTCAAGAGGTTCATAAAATGATGTATCATAATGATCCGTCTGCCAGGCGAAAGCCTCTTCGAGTGTCTGTCTTTTTCCGGTCACGATAATCGACGGAAACCACCACAGAAAAATGCAGAACGCCACAAGAATCACAATGATAATCGCAGGTATAATAATTTTCAGCATTTTCAAACCCTTTTTCATTAACGATAAAAATTCAGCATCCTTTCTTTGTAATCGGGAGCCAGATCGTATGCTGCATGACCGTACCCTTCATACATATACAGCTCACAGTCCGAACGGTCTTTGAAAGCTTCGAATAATCTTTCGGACGCTTCTCCTCCGAGCACGGCATCGTCTTTGGAACCGAGCACGAGTACGGGACAGGTGATTTCTGCAAGACGATCCGATACATCGAAATTCTGCACCGCCTCCGCCAGAATCACAAACCTGGAGAGATCTTCCTCCGTTACAGCTTTGGCGCCTTCCTTCAGGGCATCGCGGGACTGTTCGAAAATCTCCTTCGGATAAACCGCTTCGCCGAAGGACAAATACAGCTCTTCCTTCTTTCCTTCTTTCGCAAACCGCACCCACTCTCCGACAGCCTTCTGATACTGCACATCCTCAACGCTTGCTGCGGTGGAACCAAGCACCAGTTTCTTTACCGGTTCCGGTTCTTCCATCGCGATAACCATCGAAATCATTCCGCCCTGGGATGCACCGAATAAATAAATATCTTTAAGCCCAAGCTTTCGAATCGCCAAAACCGTATCTTCTGCCATATCGTAAACGGAATATTTTTCCGGCAGATTTTTTCTTCTTTCAAATACGTAAATCGTATACTCTTCCGCCATCGGAGCATATGCGGCTGCCACGGCATCCGCATACTTCATCACACCGTCAACACTGAGCCCCGGAATGATTACCATCGTTTCCTTTCCCGTTCCGAACTTAAAATAATCCATTTCAAAATCATCCGTTTTTACGGTTTCTATTTTTATGCTTTCACTCATTTCCCGCATCTCCTCCGAATCGTCTTCTTTTGTTTTCGCCTTGGGTGAATGCCGGTTCCGTTGCAATCAATTATCTTTCAGATATTTTTTTCGTTCATACATATTTTTATCGGCCCGTCTGAATACATCGTTATAACTGCTGTCCTCTCCGGGCTGATAAACCGCCATACCGCTTGATACGATTACTTTTCCCTTTTCACGGTTTTCTTCAACCACTGCTTCAAATGCTCTCAACAGAACATCGCGATTTTCATAATCGCCACCTTCCAGAATCGCCGCAAACTCATCTCCGCCGATTCGATATACCGGACTGTGTTTAAACTGTACGCAGATCAGCCGGCAGGCACTTCGAATGTATTCATCGCCTCTGTCATGTCCGAGTGTATCGTTTATCTTTTTCAGCCCGTTGACATCGAAAACAACCACACCGTATTGAGTAAGAGAACCTTCTTCCATACGATTTTCCATTTTAGCCAGTGTCTCCAGATAAGCAAGCTTGCTTTTGACACCTGTCAACGGATCCCGATATGCCATCTGTTTCGCGGTTCCGATTTCACGTCCCATTTCAAGTGTCTCATCTTTATAAACAAAGGAGTGAATCATACAGGTTGCAAACAGACATCCGATTGCATAAAAAGGCATCAGCGGAAAAAATGACTGAAGCGCGATAAAAACAGTCATAACGATTCCCGAAAAACCGATGGTTCTGTGATGAGCTTTTTCTTCCCCATCCGTTTTCACGGCTACCGCAAGCGTATAAATCGAAGTACTCAGATAAAGCCCCATCTGAATGAAAAGTGTGATATATCTGGCCTTTCCGGGCAAATATTCCTTTTCCGCACTGAATCCGAAAAAAATCGGAATAAAGCAGTTAATAATCAGCGCCACAATCTGATACGTTAATATAACCCAGCCGCTGCCTAACAGGAATTTGGCAAATTTGCCGTGTGTATTCAGATAAGCGGTTACAAATCTTGTCCACAGTAAAACGGATATTGCCATGAAGATAAAAAAAATCGTGGTATCGATATAAGTCGGAATCACCCATCTTTCCCCATACAGATATCCCCACAGAATATCGGAAACGAAATAAATAATTACGGCATAAAGAAAATGACGATATCTCCTCTTCGTATCGCGCTTCTCATTCTTATGCTTTTTTAAGATTTCAAAATTGATGATAACCGTAACAATTAATGAAATCATTCCGATGCTTGCATAATACATACAGAATCCCTCAATAACAGGCTTGTTCCTTACCTTCTCCACGACCTACATGAACCGCGAGAATAAATTCTTCTTTAAGGTTTTCTTCTTCGTTCTGACAGCATATATTACGTCGGACATGCTGGAACAGATTTGTTTCTATATCCCCGGGGAGAATCTTGCCGTGTTTACCAGACTCTCCCGGAAAATGAGGAAAAGGAAGAGGATGACAGAGAGCCTCACATTGCTCTGAACAATATCCGTGAACGCCTCGCACTGTTGTGTAACGGAACGCTCAGCATTTCCCCCGCGGAAGGCGGCGGAACGATTGTAACGATTTTTATTCCGTATAAGAAAAACTAAAAAAGTCGCTTAAAGGTCATTTTACAACAGTTTGTCCAACAAATGTCTGACACTCTAGAAATCTTTTCTCTGTTTTTCCACAGCTTCCACGACTTCGTTTTTCTCCGGGAAGGTAACGTTGTAACTGCCCCAGACGGATTCAAACTCAACCCTCTTATCGTACGGACAATCCAGAAGGTAGAGTTTTCTGCCGATTTTATTTTTAAAATCCGGTTCGATTTTCTCATTGTAGGAAATATAGAAGTCATATGATGTTTCCGCTTTTCCCGGATATATTTTCACCAAAGGGTTATTGTAGAAACTGAAGGTTCCGCTTCCTTCTCCGCTAAGGAAAGCCAAGGTAATATTGTTGTTTTCAAAAAAGCCTTTCCGTAACTTTGAGGAATACTGGAAATAGTATTCGCCGCTCAGATTATTGTCAGCCAAATCAATATACGTCAGCGCATCCCAGTCGCCGTTAAAGCTGTCAATCAGATTGTTTCTGGCAGACAGATAGGACAGCTTTTCCGAACCTGTAAGGAATAACGTTACCAGCTGATTGTCGTCCAAATCCAGGTTCTGAAGCGCCGGCATTACACCGATTACACTGATATCGGTAATCTTATTGTGAGAGAGATTGATATCCCTTAAAGTCTCTCTGGAAGCTTTCAGTGCGGTCACATCCGTAATATTGTTTTCCGCCGCCAAAACCCTGGTAAGAAGCGCACAGTTCTTTAACGTGTCAATGGAATCGAGGCTGTTTTTGTTTGCCGTCAGTACCTGCAGATGAACGGCGGTTTCCAAAAATTCAAGATTCGTAAAAGCATTTTCGTCGATGTGTAATTCTTTCAGTTTTTCCAGATTTGTCTTGTCGATATGACTGAGTCTGTTTCTGCTTAATTCCGCCGTTTCCAGTTTCGGATTGTTTCCAAAGGAAATGCTTTGAAGATCATTGTCCGAAAAATCAACCCTCTTTAATCCGGGCGCATTGGAAAGAATTGCATTCGCATCCTCATCCGAAAGTCCGCATCCCGTAATAATAATCTCATAAACATTTTCGTTTAAAATCTCAGCCCAGACCTCACTGTTTTTAATAGACAGTTCGCAGTTTGTCAGTTTGATTTTTCGGATATCCCTGCTCTTTACTTCCTTACGAAGCATCTTTGCGGTAACGGTTGTGTCGGCAAACTGAAGTGTACTCGAGTTCGTAATACCCGATGTTTTCTTATTGGATTTCGAAACGATAATGCCTGTCACCGCTCCGGCTACTCCAAGCAGAACAAAAACACCCAGAAGAATCGGAATCAGAATTTTAACCTTTGCCTTACGGGCTTTAGGCACCTTTGGAGCGGTTTCCCGTGCGGTCTGTTCTGTAGTTGCAATGGCAGGTTCAGTCGCTGGCTGCGCAGCCGTCTGAGCCTTTGAAGACGTCTGAACCGTTTCTTCTGCCGGCTGATCCGCCGTCTTTTCTATGCGGCATCCGGAGTTTCGAACCACTTCGAAAGCGGAAAATTTTTCCAAAAAAATCTCCGGTGTCGTGCGGTAATAATCCACCGACTGGACAGTGGAAATCTGCATTTCCACACCGAGCGAAAGTTCGGTTTCCTCAAGAAAAACCGCAAGAAAAGATTTTCTTTTACGCACGGCAAAATCTATTTCACGTCTGCAGTTAAAGGAATCCATATAGGAATTCGACAGGAAGGAAACAAACAGTTCGCAGTCATTCAAATGCTGTGCAATGACCTCCGGCCACTCTGTGCCGGGACTGATTCCGTCGTCATACCACACACGGTATCCTTCCTCCGTCCACCGACGAATGATGGGCATAACCTTGTCCGTATCCATATGACTGTAACTGACAAAAATATAATTCTCTTTTCCCTCGTAGGGAACCGGATTGGTTAACTCTGCCATTTTCAAACTCCCCTCATGCTAAAAATCCAGTGATTATGCGGTTTTAAAAGCCATTTTATTATAGCATTTTTCAAATTAATAATCCACAAATACTTGAGTAATACGCCTGATTCACGAGAAGAAACAGTTGATAATAACCACCTGCTAAATGCTATGATTACTCTTAATCATCGTCCGTCGGTTATTTATTTTTTCAATAGATTTTTTTACCCTTCCGGTTCACCAGAATGATTCCCATACTTACTAACAGTAACGCGATTAAGTATCTCCATCCCAGCTGGTCTTTCTCTCCAAGAAAAATCGCACATAAAAGAACACCGATTATGGGATTGGTAAAACCGAAAACGGATATTTTGGAGACATCATTATTCCGAAGAAGAATACCCCAAAGGGTATAGGCCACGCTGGATACAAACGCTAAGTAAAGCAAAATCAGCACCGCAGGAAGCGAGGGTGTTATGGCTCTGCCCAAATCTCCCGGCACACCTTTTATCACATTTTTCAGAACATCTCCCAGTACTCCCAGCACAATCATCACAAAACCGCCAAACATAAACTGATACCCACTGAAGGTCACAGTATCGTGTTCCGCGGAATACTTCTTAATCAGGCAGGACGAGATTCCGTAACACAAAGAAGATAAAACGATCATTCCATCCCCTAAAAGATTTACGGAAAAACCGTCCTTCGTGATATTGATTAAAAGAATGCCCAGAAATCCGAGAAGACAGCCCAGTACTTTTTTCACGGTCAGTTTCTCCATACGAAACAGAAAAACCGCCGAGAGAATGGAGAAAAATGTAGTCGTGGAATTAATCACCGAGGAATTCACTCCCGTAGTCCTGGCAAGTCCCATATAAAAGAAAAAATACTGACCGATTGTCTGAAACAGACTTAAGAACATGATTTTGGGGAATTCTCCGCGTTTGGGAAACAGAAATTTTCTTCCTGCCAGACCGGCAAAAAGAATAACCAGAATTCCCGCCAGAAAAAACCTTGCACCCGCAAATACGATAATTCCGGAGGTATCAGAGCTTTCAATATTCCAAAATCCGTACCCCACTTTAATACCCGGAAAAGCACTTCCCCACAGAGTACAGCAGGTAAGTGCTCCCAAAATAACACCGATTTCTTTTGTAAACGTTTTTCTGGACATAACTTCTCTATAATTCTCTCCAGGAGCGCTTCGTAATATACTGATCCGTTTTTGACATTTTTCCCACCAGAATGTAGGAGACTAAGAACAGGATAACCACAAATCCGATAAAGACATAATTTTTCGCATCTTCCGTCGCAATGTAATCATAAAGTCCGTGTAAGAGAGCCGGAAGAATCAATGCGAGCACGCGGAAAAACCGGGCTGTTTTCCGTCTGTCCAGATTTTCGTATTTTCTGGCGATTCCGTAAAATACTCCCATAAAAACGCCAAAGCAGGCATGCCCGGGAATGGCGGTGAGCGCTCTTATGATTGCCGTTCCAAAGCCGAATGAAAGTACATAACTGATATTTTCCCACATGGCAAACCCCAGGGAAACAAAGACCGCATAAACGACTCCGTCATATTGGCAGTTAAATTCCGGAGAATTCCAGGTTCTTCTGTTTAAGAGCAAATATTTGGCACCTTCCTCCGAAAACGCCACAATCACAAAATACAGGATGATATTATAAAGCGGGCTCTCCATGGAAACTGTAAAATTCAGGATCATTTCCGAAATTCTTTCCAATACCAGGGCGATTAAGGATGAAAAAATTCCTGCCCTTACCAAGCGCCACAGCATGGCCGGTGATTCCCTCTCCAGCCGATCAGACTTATACACCCGAATCATCAGAATGATTGCGGGAATTACTGCTGCCCCAATCAAAAAATAATCAAACCCGAAATAGGTCGGATAATAATAGTACATAATTCACACACTCCCTGAATGGATACTGATATCCATAAATATATCTTTTTTGCCTGCAAAAGACATAATCATTTCCACATGCAGCTATATTTTTTTCTTCCATCATTTTTCACTCCTCTTTCTTAGGAGCCGGAAGGGCATCTTCCATTCCCAGCCACTGTATAAATGCTGTCTTGTCGCTGCTGTTGTATCCGGCTTTTTCATAAAATCGAAGAGTCTCCGGCTTTTTGGAACCGGTTAGGAGCATCATCTTGTAGCAGTTCTCTTTTTCTGCAATCTCCCTGGCAAACCCCAGACACTCACCGGCATAACCCTTTCCTCGATAATCTTCATGTGTTACCACATTCTCAACGAAAGCATATGGACGGATATTTCTTGTCAGATTAGGAATGATCACGCACACGCAAGATGAAACGATCTTACCATCCACCTCGTTCACAATCAGATGGTGATTCGGATCCTGTATTATCTGAAGCCATGTATCTCTCAAATGCTCATCTTTTTCAGGGATACTGTCCTCATGCAGGAAGAGATACAGTTCAAGTATTGCATCCAGATCACTCTGTTTTGCTTCCCTAACCATGTTTTTTCTCCAATTCTCTCATTTTTTCTTTAATACCGTAAGTGCTGCATAGTGCAGAACTTCAAATTGCTCCGGTGCGATTCGCTCAAGCAACTCTCGGTGTTCTGTATCCCACTTAACCAATTCTTCCTCCGACAATGAGGCACCCACACCTCTGCAGGCTCGCATCCTCCCATGCCAGGATTCTTTGGTAAAAGGCACCATCAAATCATATTCTTCATGGTCTTCCATCACAAAATACTCATAAGCGATATCCGGGATCTGAATCGGATGCCTTGTCTCACCTGCACCCGACCACTTCGGATTGTACTTAAGCACAAGTTCTTCGCTTGCTCCTGCAATTCTGTCTTCATATGGAAGCCACGCCATATAAAGGATGAGCAGCCTTCCATCTGATTTTAGAAGTCTATCCAGTTCAGGCATAACCTTTTCATGATCAAAGTACCAGAAGCACTGGCAGGCTGTGATTACGTCAAAGGACTCTGCCGCAAAATCCAGTTCTTCTGTCGGAACAACCCAAAAGTCTATCTTCATTTTGGAAGCATCCGCCAGTATCTTCGCCTGTTCAATCTGCTCCGGTGAAATATCCGTTCCGGTCCATTCAGCCCCGTACTTATACATATTACACGGCAGCACACCTGTGCCTGTTCCGATATCCAGAACCCTCTGCCCTTTTATACAGAGTCCCCTATCCACAATTTTCTGATAAAATTTCTCCGGATAGATATCTCTGTATCTGGCATATTCCTTTGATGTTCTTCCCCAGTCAAAGGCTTTACCTGCATCGATTCGCGCATCTTTAATTACCATACTCTTATCCTTTCCGGAGGGTGTCATGCTGTTGAATTAAATCAAATGATATCAGTATTCAAACGCAACCAATTCTAAAGTATAACTTTCACCTGTGCTTGTTTTCAGCACTTCCACCTTGTACTAAACATAGGTATTCTCCTACCCTTTGGGATAGTGTATCATAATTATCTTTGAATAGATCCAAAATAGCATTTATATCATCATCCCGATAAGCATATCCCAAAAATGCTGCTGACAGGCTTGCTTTTTCTGCTATTTGGTTAAGAATTCTATTCTTTAGTCCATTATCTCTTTCATGCTCCTTGGGGAAAGAATGTTGGAATGGTTTTGGTTTGTATGATTCTCGATTTTCTCATAAAAGAATTATAACACAAATGCCCCAAAAAGCAAACAAACGTTCGCAAAATGACAATTAATAAAACCGTTGCAAAGGCGGAAATTCATCCCCCGCCTACGCTATCGCTTAGAGGCGGGGGAATTCTTTCCTGCAACGGTTGTTAAATGCTTTATTCCTCATCGTACGTTTTACAAAAATTAATCGCTCTACAAATCTGAATTTATATAAGCGTATAGCCTCTGAACCCGCGCACGGAATAGTACGAATCCGCCCCGTTATGAAATGTGAAAACCGTTCCGTAACGTCGTTCGCAAAACAATGCACCGCCCTTGTCGCGAATATCATCCGGCGTAGTAATCCAACTTGACGTTTTCAAATCAAATTCCCCGAGACTTTGCAGTCGGCGATAGAGTTCCTCCGTCATGATCAAAACGCCGATCTCTTTTGCTTTCCATTCGGC
>Ga0247611_10005969_pt1 | contig 15800 bp, 14 predicted proteins | sample 177DNAGHGhighgp2_FD_192422 | JGI IMG/M metagenome (GOLD analysis project Ga0247611, IMG submission 192422) | Sheep rumen microbial communities from Palmerston North, Manawatu-Wanganui, New Zealand - 1770 DNA GHGhigh gp2 | ecosystem: Host-associated > Mammals > Digestive system > Stomach > Rumen...
GTATTTTAAAGAACTCAAAGAGGTTTCCGAAAGAGTGGTTCTGGCGACCTTTGATGATATGCGGAAAGAAACGTTTCCCTGTGACATTCTGATCCATTACGGAATCGGCGGGGAGGATTTGAAAGACAGTTATCTTAAACGTTATCGGAAAGCCAATATCCGGGTTCCGGAATTGCTGCTCGGCGGCTCCTTTACTCCGTTAAGAGCTGAGTTTCAGAACCTTTCATTTCGAAAAACGAGGGATACCGTACAGGAAATACTTATTCTGACAGGCGGGGCCGATGTGTCCAATACCGCGGCCGACGTGTTAAAGTATCTGTCGGTACACGAAAAATATTCGGACCGGAAATTTCATTTTGTTGTAGGAAAACTGAATCCTTTTGCAGGGGAAATCGACAAACTGGCATCCGAAATTCCGAACGCAGTCGTTCATACCGATGTAACAAATATGTCCGGGTTAATGACCAATGCCGATATCGCCGTTTCGGCGGGCGGAACCACAATCATGGAGTTATGTGCCTGCGGAACGCCGTTAATTGCTTATGTCTGTGCTGACAACCAGATTGAGGGCGTAAAAAATGTGGTGAAGAAAACGGGGGCATATTATGCAGGTGATGCAAGGACAAACAATATGCTGATAAAAGATTTGTTTTCTTATATCGATATCCTATGCAAAAATGCGGATTTACGCAGCAGAATCAGTAAGAACGAACAGGAAGAGGTAGACGGCAACGGCGCGGAACGAATTGCCGCAGTCCTGTTAAAATATACCGAATCATAATCCGGAGGGAAGAAATGCTGAAAGGAAAAAATATAGTAGTTACGGGCTGCTTACAAGGCATCGGAAAAGAAACACTGAAAGCGGTTGCGGAAAACGGAGCAAATGTATTTGCCTGTGCGTACAAGCAGACCGAGGAGTTTGAACAGTACTGTGCCGAGCTTGCAGAAAGATGTCAGGTATCCGTCTGGCCCGTATATTTTGATATGATGGACAACAACTCCATCAAGGAAGCGGCGAAAGTGATTCAGAGCCAGAAGGTTGAAATTCACGGGCTTGTAAATATTGCCGGAATCAATAAGGATGCGTATTTTAATATGGTGACCTACCAGGATATGGTGGATACGTTTCAGGTAAACTTCTTTTCCCAGATTGTTTTTTCACAGTATATCGTAAAACTGATGCAGAGAAAAAAGACGGAAGGAAGCATTGCGTTTACATCCTCCATTACCGCGTTGGACGGTAATGAGGCACAGCTGTCATACGGGGCTTCCAAAGCGGCTCTGATCGGTGCGATGAAGACCATGGCACTGGAACTCGGAAAGACCGGAATCCGTGTAAATGCCGTTGCTCCGGGCGTAATCAAAACACCCATGACGGAGTGCCTGGATGAAAGTATAATCGATAAGAAAGTGAAAACGATGGATATGCCGCGGCTTGGGGATGCCAGAGAAGTGGCGGATCTGTTTGTATTTTTAATGTCTGATCTTTCAGGCCATATCAGCGGTCAGACAATTCGTGTTGATGGAGGAATCCGATAATGAGTAAATTACTGGAAGGAAAGAATATTATTGTTACCGGAACCGCCAGGGGAATGGGAAAGCAGATGGTAAAAACCTTTGCCGAAAACGGCGCAAATGTTTTTGCACATGCCAGAAGGGAAACAGAGGAACATAAGGCTTTTTGTAAGGAGCTGGAAGAGGCAAACGGTGTTCAGATCATTCCCGTTTATTTCGATTTACGTGATGAAGAAGCCGTAAAAGAGGCTGTTAAGAGCATAAGAGGAACCAAGCTTCCGATTGACGGTCTTGTGAATAATGCGGGGATTACGTACAACTCCCTCTTTCAGATGACCAATATGGAAGAACTCAGAAACCAGATGGAAGTAAACTTTTTCGGACCGTTTCTTTTTACACAGTACATTTCCAAGCTGATGATCCGAAACAAAAAGGGAAGTATTGTAAGCATTTCTTCCACGGCAGCACTGGACGGTAATTCGGGAAAATCGGCATACGGAGCATCCAAAGCCGCATTACTTACCATGACAATGTGTATTTCCGAAGAACTTGCCGTTTCCGGAATTCGTGCAAATGTAATCTGTCCCGGCGTGACATCAACCGATATGCTTGCTACCATGCCGGATTATATTATGGACATCCAGAAAGAAGCCACGTTCTTAAAAAAGGTCGGCGCACCGGCAGACATTGCAAATACCGCAATGTATCTGTTGTCGGATCGTTCTTCTTATATCACCGGACAGGTAATCCGGGTTGACGGCGGAATTACTCAGTACGACAAGAGGCAGTCATAATGGCGGAAAACAGACTTTCCATGGAAGGACAAACCAGAATCGATATTCTAAACGCAGCATATGCGGCCGGAAAAAGCGGGGCGCATATCGCACCGTCCCTTTCGGAAGTGGAAATCTGCCTTTCCGTTCTTTCGGATTATCGTGAAGGAAAAGACAGTTTTATTTTAAGCAAGGGACATGGAGCACTTGGCTACTATGCCGCCATGCATCAGCTGGGAATGATAACGGATGAGCAGTTTGCTTCTTTTGAAGTGAACGGAGGAGAATTTCCCGGTCAGCCCAGCAGAGGAATTAATAACAAGGTGGAATACAGCAGCGGAAGTCTCGGAATGGGACTGCCCTATGCACTGGGCGTCGCAATTGCAAAGAAACAAAGCGGTGGCACTGTCTATGTGGTAACGGGAGACGGTGAACTGAATGAAGGCTCCAACTGGGAAGCCGCATCGCTTGCCGTTAAATATGGTCTTGAAAATCTGATTGTTGTTGTGGATTATAATAATCTTCAGTCCGACGGAAACTGCAGTGAAATTACGGGGCAGAATCTTCCGGAATTATGGAAGGCATATGGCTGGAGTGTGGAGATTTGTGACGGCCATTCCGTTTCGGAATTAAAAAATGCATACGGGAAGGAACACAGCGGAAAGCCGTTAGTGGTTCTGGCGCATACGGTTAAGGGTAAGGGCGTTTCGTTTATGGAAAACAATAATGCCTGGCATCATGCCGTTCTAAAGGAAGAGGATTATCAAAAAGCGCTTTCGGAGATAGGAGGAACTTATGGATTATCTGAAGAATAACCGGGTTTTCTCCTTGTTGGGACAACGTGGTACGTTCGGAACCGTTTTGAAGGAACTGGCAGGCGAAAACGATAAAATTATCGCCATATCCGCCGACCTGACCAGAACATCGGGGCTGGAACAGTTTGCGGCTTTGTATCCCGAGCGTATGTACAATGTCGGAATCGCGGAAGAAAATGCCGTCGGTATGGCAGCGGGACTTGCGGATCAGGGCTATGTTCCGTTTGTTACCACGTTTTCAAATTTTGCCACCTTAAGAGCCAATGAATTTGTCAGACATTTCATGGCATATATGAACTGTAATGTGAAACTGGTTGGTTTTGGAAGCGGCTTCGCCATGGAGTTTTTCGGAAACACGCATTACGGTCTGGAAGATATTTCAACGATTCGTTCCATGCCGAACCTTATGATTTTTTCTCCGGCAGACGGACTGGAAGTGGCAAAAACGGTGGATTATGTTTCCAAACATACCGGCCCTGTTTATATCCGGCTTTCCGGAAAAATGAATAATCCCATGGTTCACAAAACAGACTTTGATTTTGTTCCGGGAAAAGCTTTGTTACTGGAAGAGGGAGAAGACGTAGTCCTTTTTGCCACGGGAAGCATGGTCAGCGTTTCTATGAAAGCGCGAAAGATTCTGGCGGAAAACGGAATCGATGCCGCTGTTTATGACATCCACACCATAAAGCCTTTTGATGCGGATGCGGTGGTAAAAGAGAAAGATAAAAAACTGATTGTGTCCATAGAGGAACACTCCGTTACCGGAGGTCTCGGAAGTGCGGTTTCCGAGGTGCTCGCGGAACAGACCTCCCATGGAAAACTGTTAAGATTCGGTACTGCGGACCGCTATGAAGCCGCCGGCAGTTATGAATATATGTTGCAAGTTCACGGCTTAACCCCGGAAACAATAGCAGAAAGAATAATAAACCAGATAAAGGAGAAATAAGATGAACAATCTTGAAAAGTACAACAACGCATTTATGGAGACATTTGAGATTACGGAGGATCAGCTCGCCGGTCTTAAGTATCAGGATATCGCAGCATGGGATTCCGTAGGCCATATGAATCTGATCGCGGCTTTAGAGGATGCTTTTGATATCATGATGGATACAGATGACATTATTGATCTCAGTTCCTATGAAAAAGGCAAGGAAATTCTTGCAAAGGATGATTACGGAGTAGATTTTAATGAATAAAATCTGGGACTTAGAAAAGTTCGGCAGTAATACTGCCATCATCGATGAATTTGGAAACAAGTTGTCCTATGATCATTTGAAGGCGGCGTCCGATCGGCTTTCGGAAATAATCGAGGGGCGCTGTCTTGTTTTCTGTCTGTGCAGGAATGAGACCGGATCCGTTTTAGGATATGTTTCGTTTATGAATCACGGAATTGTTCCGGTTCTTTTAAATGCCCATCTGGAAGAGGAGCTTCTGGAGAATCTGCTGAACACATATCAACCGTCCTATTTGTGGATTCCGAAGGACCAAAGTGAACGGTTTGCGGATTTTGAAGCGGTATACGAGGAGTATGAGTATGTCCTTTTAAAAACAGGGTATTCGACCGTATATCCGCTCTATGAAGAACTGGCTTTGCTTTTAACCACATCGGGATCGACCGGTTCTCCCAAATTTGTCCGGCAGTCATATACAAACGTGCTCGATAACGCGCAGTCAATTGTCCGATATCTGAAGCTGGATGCATCGGAAAAACCGATTACTACGCTTCCGATGAATTATACCTACGGTCTTTCCATCATCAATTCCCATCTGCTGGTCGGAGCAACGATTTTAGTTACGGACAAAGGCCTGATGCAGAAAGAGTTCTGGGCATTTTTCAAAGAGGCCGGAGCAACCTCTTTCGGCGGAGTGCCCTATACCTATGAGATGCTGGACAGACTTCGTTTCTTCCGCATGACCCTTCCAAGCCTCAGGACGATGACACAGGCAGGGGGTAAAATTTTACCCGAACTTCATGAGAAGTTTGCCAGATATGCGGCGGAACAGGGGAAGAATTTTGTTGTTATGTACGGACAGTGTGAAGCCACTGCCCGAATGGGATATCTTCCGCCGGAGAAGGCGGTGGAGAAGAAAGGCTCCATGGGAATCGCAATTCCTGGAGGCAAATTCCGTCTGATTGATACGGACGGAAAAGAAGTAAATACGCCGCATACTACGGGAGAACTTGTTTACGAAGGAAAAAACGTGACCCTCGGATATGCGGAGTGCGGAGAAGATTTAGCTCTCGGAGACGAGAGACACGGAGTTCTTGAAACGGGTGATATGGCCCAGTTTGACGAAGACGGATATTATTATATCGTCGGACGGAAAAAAAGATTCTTAAAGATCTACGGAAACCGCGTCAATCTGGATGAGGTGGACAGGCTGATCAAGGGGGAATTTGAGATTGAGGCTGCCAGCACCGGAATGGATGACCATATGTATATTTTTGTGACGGACGAAAAATACGCGGATTCCGTCAGAGATTATGTGGTTCGTAAAACGAAACTGAATCCGTCGGCATTTCAGGTGATGGTAATCGATGAAATACCAAAGAATGATTCGGGAAAAACCCTGTATCAGGAACTGACAAAGTATTGGAAGAAATAAACGGAGAAACCGTAATGACTTTTGAAGAAATCTTAAACATTTCTCCTTATTCGCTGGATGAACGGGAAAAGGAGAAACTGCTTACAGAGAGGCTTACAGAGCTTACACAATATCACAGGGAAAAGTGTCCGGAATATGCAAGGATTCTGGATGCTCTCGGTTTTGATGTACGGAAGGTTAATTCTTATAAAGATCTTCCGTTTCTTCCCGTGCGTCTTTTTAAGGAACTGGATTTAAAATCCATTCCGCAGGAAGAGATTGTTAAGACGATGACGTCGTCCGGTACCACCGGTCAGGCCGTCAGCAAAATATACCTTGACCGTACCACGTCTTCCAACCAGCAGAAAACCATGGTTAAAATCGTTGCGGATTTCACAGGTTCCGCCCGCCTTCCGATGATTATCATTGACTGTCCGGGTGTGGTAAAAAACAGAGCCATGTTTTCCGCGCGCGGAGCAGGAGTTTTAGGCTTTTCCATTTTCGGTTCCAAAAAGATCTACGCCCTGGACGACGATATGAAGCTGGATGTGGAGGGACTGAAAGCGTTTCTGGAACAGTATCAAGGCCAGAAAATTCTGATGTTCGGTTTTACCTTCATGATCTGGCAGCATTTCTATAAAGAGCTGGTACGCCTGAAAGAGGAAGGTGTTTCTTTTGATTTATCCAATGCGATCATGATTCACGGCGGCGGCTGGAAAAAACTGATTTCGGAAGCGGTAAGCAGGGATGATTTTCATCAAAGTCTGAAAGATGTCTGCGGTCTGGAAGACATTCACGATTATTACGGAATGGTGGAACAGACCGGCTGCGTTTATATGGAATGTGAGTGCGGACATTTGCATGCATCAATTTTTTCGGATGTTATTGTGCGCAGGGCAAGAGATTTTTCGGAAGCGGAAATCGGAGAAACGGGTATTATTCAGGTCGTTTCCACAATTCCGGAATCTTATCCTGGACACAGCCTTCTGACGGAAGATGAAGGGGTTGTTCTGGGAATCGACGACTGCCCCTGCGGACGAAAAGGAAAGTATTTTAAGATTAACGGAAGGCTGAAAAATGCGGAGATCAGGGGGTGCAGTGATACATATGCAGCTAAATTCTGATGTACTGAACCAAGTTACATATCTGACCGGATCTGCGGATATTGCTTCGAAATTACCCGTAGTTTCCGCGCGGGTTCCTTTTGAGCCGGAAATGGTGGATTTTCTGAATGATGTTTCGAAGGAACTGATGGGAAACAAAAATACCCGCATTTATTCCGATGTTGTTACGTTCGGTTTCTGGATTCGCAAAGGCTCCGTGATGAAACTGAAGGAACGGTTTGAAAGAAACGACGGAATTCATATGGGAAAAGGGGTTGTATTTCATATCGCTCCGTCCAATGTTCCCGTAAATTTCGCGTATTCCCTGGCAGCAGGACTGCTGACCGGAAACGCAAACGTAGTGCGTGTTCCGAGTAAGGATTTTCCTCAGGTGGATCTTATCTGCAAGGCTTTCAACACCGTACTGGAACGGTATGAAAACCTGCGGGATTATGTGATCTGTGTGCGTTACGGACGAGAAAAAGAGATTAACGATGTTTTCAGTTCCGTAGCGGATCTTCGTGTAATCTGGGGCGGTGATCAGACAATTCATGAACTTCGCAAATCTCCGCTTCCTCCGAGATCGGGCGAGATTACATTTGCCGACCGTTATTCCCTGGCAGTGATTGATTCGGACACTTATATCTCTATGGAAGACAAATCCCGTGTTGCCGAGGATTTCTATAACGATACCTTTTTTACGGATCAGAATGCCTGCACCAGTCCGAGGCTCATTGTATGGACCGGAAATCAGATTGCCGAAGCAAAGAAGGTCTTCTGGGACGAGGAACACAAACTGGTGGAACAAAAGTATACCTTTCAGGCGATTCAGGGTGTCAACAAGCTCACACAGTCCTGTCTGATTGCGACCGCTCAGACCGGTGTGAAAGTGGAAGAGCATACGGACAATTTAATTATTCGTGTGTCCGTTCCCGAGATTAAAGAAGATTTGATGAATTATCGTGACAACAGCGGATATTTTTATGAATATGACTGCAAGGACATTCTGGAAATTACTCCGTTATGCAGGGACAAGCGCTGTCAGACGATAGGATATATCGGGGACCCGGAGATTTTTATGCCGTTGGTAAAATCCGGAATCAAGGGAATCGACCGCATTGTTCCCATAGGAAAGACAATGGATTTTGATCTGATCTGGGATGGATATAATCTTGCGGGAATGATGACAAGAACGATAGTTTTAGAATAAAAATCAAAGGAACAGCAATGGCAAAGAAGACACTGTACATCTGTCATACCTATTATCATGTATATGTTTCTCTTTTGAAAGAATTCGCCCGAAATCCGGAAGAGCAGGGACATGCGACGGTTTATTTAAGCACGATGTCCACGGATTTTGAGAACTTCAAAGATCGTCTGGAAGCTTCCGGATGTGTGGAGAAAGTAATCACATATGAGGAAAAGCTGCCCGGATTTTTTAAAGATCTGGAAAAATATAAAAAGCCTTCTAAATTTTTCCCGGCTGCAATCGCAAACCGGATCAAATATACAAAAAAACTCGGAAAATACGAGGAGGCTTATATTCCGGAAGATCTGAAGCAGTATGATGATATCTATGTTTTCTGTGATTCCGATCCCATAGGGTATTATTTAAATTACAAACATATTTATTACCATGCCGTGGAGGACGGGCTCAATACCATTCGCGGAAATGACGCGGCCAGAAAGGACAATTCTCCGCATTTTGGCTTAAAGACGTTTTTGTCAAAGCGCATGAATCTGCTGTTTGTACAGAACGGATACGGCAGGTACTGCCTGGATATGGAGGTAAATGATACCTCCGTGCTGGATTTTCCGTGCCCATATTATGTGGAGGTTTCAAGACAGAAACTGTATGAACGTCTGACGGCAGCGGAAAAAGAAAAACTGCTGGATATTTTCGTGAAAGACCGCAAAGGCATTGATGATGCGCTTGCCAAGACAAATGTGAAGACGCTGATTCTTCTTACGGAACCTTTGCTGACGGATATGGAACAGAGAAAGAAACTCTTTTCCGATCTGGTGGAACGGTTTGAAAAAGAAGGATATTATATTATTTTTAAGCAGCATCCGAGGGATTTGCTGGATTATCATAAAGCGTTCCCGGATAAGATGTGCATTGACAGAACCGTTCCCATGGAAATGCTGAATTTCTTCGGGGAAGGAATTTTTGATAAAGTAGTCGGTATTTTTACGGAACTTGATAATATTTTCTTTGCGAAAGAAAGGCTTCGTCTGGGCGGATCCTTTATGGATGCCTATGAGGATGTGGAAATCCACACTACACAGTTCGGAAGCAAAAGATAGGGAATCATTCGGCCATGAAACTTTCCGTAATCGTCCCCGTCTATAACATGGCGGCAGATAACAAACTTGCATATTGCATGGATTCTCTTGTGAATCAGACAATATCTGATTATGAGATTATTGCGGTTAACGATGCATCAACGGACAATTCGCTTGATGTGTTAAGAAAATACGAGAAAGAAAATCCGGGCAAGGTGAAGGTAATCGATTCTCCCCGGAACAGGAAGCAGGGAGGGGCACGCAACCTCGGATTAAAGGAAGCGACCGGAGAATGGATCGGCTTTATCGATTCCGATGACTGGATTTCTCCGGATTTTTACGAAAGTCTGATTCAAAAAGGCGAGGAAACCGGAGCGGATGTTGTCGGTTGCGGCTTTACGGTTGTACACGAACACACCTTTGAACCCGGCCGGGTTGTCCTTGACCTGAACCCCGAGCAGACGGGTGTCATTACGAAAGAAAAACGAAAAAAACTTCTTCAAAACTGTGGCAGTATGGTGATGAAGGTGTACAGGGCAAGCCTGATTCGTGAGAATCATCTTTCCTTTCCGGAAGGAATTTTCTACGAAGACAACTGTGCAGGACCAATCTGGGCAATGTATTACAAGCATTTTGAGTACATTCAGAAACCCATGTATTACTACTATCAGCATGAGGATTCCACCGTGCATACCATTACCGTTTCGCGGTGTACGGATCGTGTAAAAGCCAGCGAACTGATGCTGAAAGAGCTTAAGGAACGGGGATTCCTTGAGGAATATCGTGATGTTGTCGAAAGTATTTTCACTACGACATTTTTTGTGAATACATTGTTTTCCTATATGCGCATCAAAAAGGGCCGGAAGCTTTCTTTTGTTAAGTACCTGAAGAAAAGAATGCAGGAAGAATTTCCGGATTTCAGAGAGAATGAAAACTACGGAAAATACATGGATGAAGAGCAGAAGAAGTACGTGAATATTCTCATGAAAAATACATTGCGGTTTTATGTGCAATATAGTCTTCTCTGGTGGTACAGGGATTGCCGGAAAAAATGAGGGATACGTTATATTATTCTTGACATTGTCTGTTAAGTAGGATAAAATAACCTTTGCGTGAAAAAATGTGCGTTTAGCTCAGCTGGATAGAGCGTTTGGCTACGGACCAAAAGGTCGGGGGTTCGAATCCTCTAACGCACGTATGAAACGAAAAAGGGATGCATTGCATCCCTTTTTTGTTTCATGCGGCGTTGCCGCTTAGAACCCGTGCAATGCACGGGTTCGGTCTCCGCTCCGCTCCGGTCGGTCCAGAACCGACGTCCCCCGGACGTCGTGGACCCTCTAACGCACGGTCCGGCGGGTCGCCTTCGAACGGGGTTCGAAGTCTCGCCTGCCGGCTCGGTCGGCGCCGAACAGGCTCCACCGGAACCGGCGAGGGTTTGACGATTAACAGTTGTCGGCATAAAATGCACTATAGTACAATAGTGTTAGAAAGAAATCTCCAAAGGAGCTGCTTTTATGAAGCAATTCATTAAGAAACATAAAGAAATTCTTGCCGTTTCATGTATTTTTCTTGTCGGAATGGTACTCAGATGCCTTTTGTTCGGACAGATTCCTTCCGGTGTAAACCAGGATGAAGCAATGGGTGCTGTGGATGCGCTGGCACTTGCAAGGTACGGAACAGACAGGTTTGGCGTTTATCATCCGGTTCATCTTCAGGCATGGGGATACAGCCAGATGAGTGCGGGCCTGAGTTATCTTCAGGCTTTTTTCATCAAACTCTTCGGTTTTTCCGTTATCACCATCCGGCTTCCGTTGTTAATCTCCAGTGCGGTTTCCTTTTTACTATTTTATTTTATCGGAAAGAAAACGGATGATAAGAAACTCGGAATCCTCTCACTTGCCCTTTGTGCCGTAAATCCCTGGCATTTCATGCAAAGCCGGTGGTCGATGGATTGTAATTTGTTTCCCCATTTTTTTATGGTGGGTTTATTCCTTCTTTTCTTAGGCGTGGATTCCCTGCCGCTTTTACTTCTTTCCATGATTTTCTTCGGACTGACATTTTATTGCTACGGAATCGCCATTTATTCCGTGCCCTTATTTCTTCTTGCGTGCTTTATATGGCTGCTGGCGAATAAAAAAATCAATGTACTGAAAACGCTTTCCTGTGTTGCTGTTTTTATGGTTACGGCATTACCGGAAATCATTGTTATGTGGATTAATTCCAGAGGCTTAAATACTCTGACCACACGTCTTTTTACGTTCCAGTATTTTTCGGAAAGTGTCCGGAAGAACGATCTTTTGTTTATGAATTTTTCTTTTCATGATCTCATTGCCAATTTGTGGAGTTTTGTAAAAACCGCTTTTCTGCAATTACCCGGCGCCGCCTACAATGCTCCGCCCCAATTCGGTCCCTGCTACCATATTTCTCTGTTTTTCATCATAATCGGTCTGGTTCATTTATTCCGTATGGTATTTCAAAAGGAAAAATCAGAAAAGAAATGGCCGTATTTTGCATTGCTCTGTTATTTTTTTACCTGTGTTTTCATCGGGGCGGTTACCAGAGATGTGAATGTAAACCGGATTAATATCATTTTCCCGCTTTTGATTATTCTGACCGGAATGGGAATTATTCAAACCGTTTCATTTGCAGGAAAATTATTCTCCGGGCGCTTTCATCTGAAAAAAATCGCGGCAATCGGAGTTTTACTGGCATATTCTGCCCTTTCCGTTTGGTTTTTCCGATATTATTTCTTTATTTTTCCCGGTAAAGTGAATAATATTGTTTATTATAATGATTATCTTCAATCGATTAAGGAGGCAGATTCCCTCGAAGGATATGATGTTGTCTTTATCAGCTGTTTTACGGGAGAGGGGGCCAATCTGGGTACAACGGAAATTCTTACAAATTTTATTTGTGAGCACGATGCACACTATCTTCAGGGAATCACCGATGTAAATAATGGTCGCCGGCTTCTGCCGTATCGGGAACGATATCGTTATTTCTACAGCTGGGAAACCGATGAAGGACAGTTATTGTCTGAGATTTCTCCGGCAAAAAGTATTTGGCTGGTTCACGGTGGCGAGATGGATTTGATAGAAGGGGATTTTTCCGTTGTAAAAGACCTCGGAAACAACTTTTACCTGCTGACTTGCAATTAAAAATGCCAGCGTTTACAATAATTTTATTAACTGTGCGGAATTGGAAACCACATGAAAAGCTTAACAAATGACGAAAAAAAAGAGATAGCCGTAAGAATCCTGGTCTGTGTTTGCCTTTTGATTGCTGCGGTGATTCTTTTCCTGTTTTGGACAAAGAAAAAAGAAGTCTGGTTCTGTGATGAAATTTACACCTATGAATCGGCAAACGGTATACCGGAAGGCAGCTGGCCGCATGAAAACCTCAATCAGTGGGTCAGTGGCGATACCGTCAAAGCATATTTTGCCGCGGACTTAGGTGAGTTAAGGTTTCGTAACATTGAGATAAATCTGTACGGGGATCATGTACCCCTGTATTTCTGGATTTTCCGGGCAGTTTCCGTATGGTTTTTCAGAGGAAGTGCTTCTGTATGGATTGGACTTTCCATCAATTTATTCTTTTATATTTTTTCAATCTGTATTGTTTATTTCTTTCTCAGCAAGGAAATGAAGCCGTATTGGAGCGCGCTTGCCATCTTTTTGATTCTGATTCTTAACAGGGTCGGTATCGATCATTTTACCGTTCTTCGAATGTATATGATGATGCTCTGGGATGATTTGATTCTTTTGTTTCTCGGATTCGGTATCATCAAAAAACTGGAAAAAGAGAAGCTTTCGATTCCCTATTTTGTCGGCCTGTATTTTGTAACGCTGATTGGGCTTTTAACGCATTACGATTACTGGATTTTTTATGCAATCACGGCAACGGCGAATTGTATTTTTCTGCTGGTAAAAATCATTCTTTCGATACGCAAAAAAGAAAAAAAGGTCTTCTGGTCGCCCAATGCCAAGGCATTTTATCTTTGGTGTCTTACCTTCGGTCTGGCATTATTTACCGTAGACCGCCTCTTTCCGTACTGGAAATGGAATCTGCATAAGGGAAAGGGTGCGTCGGCGCTTGCCACTCTGTCCGGAATAAGCCGGGAAAAAATCGACAATATCCTCTGGGGATACCGCAGTTTATCCGAATTTGTTTTCGGAAAATACCTTCCCTGGATTCTTGGGGCCGTTATCTGTTTTGCTGTCGTTATTGCCGCACTCATTCTTTTAAAGAAGCAAAAGAAGGATTATCCGTTTTTGTTTCTTTTACTCTCCCTTGTAATCTCCCAGCTATATCAGATCGCGGTCTGCTTTACCCTGCCGGATCAGAGAGAGGATCGCTATCTTTGGGCAGGTTTTGTAGTATTCGAGTTGTGTATGGCATATTCGATTTTTGTTATTCTTGAAACCGCTTTGAAAAACATAAAAATACGGATTGTTGCGGGAATTCTTATTTGTGTTTGCTTCCTTGTCCTGAATATCCTGAACATCGACGGCGGAAGAAATGTGGCATACCTGTTTTATGAGGATAAGGATGTTGCTGTGCTGAATGAACATAAGGATATCCCCTGGGTGGTATACGGTCCGATTTGCGGGGTTTATTCCTACTACGACTGGCTGATTCCGGACCGCATATGTTTTGTAAGTCCGGATAAGACGGACGCCGACCGGGAATCCTTAAGCGAACTTGCAAAATATGATTCTTTTATTTTGTACGCACACGAGGCGTATGAAGAAGATGCTGTCGAATTCATTAACGAAATAAACGGTACGGATTTTGATTCCGATTATCTGACGAAAAGTACAAATCTGAGTGTGTATCTCGTAAAATAATATATTTAATTTTATGAAAAGAGCAGATAAAAAAAGAATCAGAAAAAGCATAATAATCTTCGCTGCGGTCATTCTGTTTTTTGCGCTGTGGACGGCCTGGTCGGAAGTACCTTTTACCGCGCATCTTTCCGTGGACTTGCAAAAAGCGGATCAGGGAGAAGTCAGGATTGCTTTGTTAACCGATCTGCATTCCTGCTATTACGGCAAAAATCAGAAAAATCTTTTAAGAAGAATCGAAAAAGAAAATCCGGATTTCATAATTCTGGGCGGAGATATTTTTGATGATGTTCTGGATGATAAGAATTCGAAAATTACCGTGGAGGCTTTGGTAGCGAAATATCCCTGTTATTATGTGACGGGGAACCATGAATACTGGAGTGAGCACGTGGATGAAACGAAGCGTTATTTAAAAGGCGTCGGTGTTTCGGTTCTTGCCGGAGACTGCGAAACCATTGAAATAAGCGGTCTGAAACTTGATGTTTGCGGTGTGGACGATCCGACGCGTATGCTTAAGGCTGATTGGGAAAATCAGGTGAAAGAAGCATTTGATAAAACGGAAGAAGACCACATAAAAATTCTTGCCAGTCACCGTCCGGAATGCGTGGATGTGTATGAAAAGTATGATTTTGATCTGGTTTTGTCAGGGCATGCACACAGCGGACAGATTCGGATTCCGTTTCTCAATAAAGGACTGTATTCCCCGAATCAGGGATTTATGGCTGAGTACGTAAACGGACTGTATCCGCTTTCCAACGGATGTACACTTGTCGTAAGCCGTGGCCTTGCCAGGGAGAGCACACCCGCACCGCGATTTTTCAATCATCCGGAGGTGCTGATTCTGACGATTCATTAAGCCGGAGCCGGCCATGATATTGAAAACCGAAGTGAGTGGATTTTATTAAACAAATAAATCTAAATTGATCATGATTGTAAAGCAGTTGTTGTATTATGCAACAACTGTTTTTTTACCGAATAAATATTCGAACCACATACAAACAATACATTCTTATCCTATAATCAAAACATACAGATCTGTAAGGAGACGGAAAATGAATAGTAAAATTCTTTTGGTTGAAGATGATGACAAAATCCGTAAGATTCTATGCGAATATTTTACTGCGAAATCCGAGGGGAACATTGAGATAACCGATGTATCTTCCGGGGAAGAAGGGCTGGAAATCATTCGTCAGAGAGATTTTGATCTGGTTCTTTTGGATGTTATGCTTCCGGGGATGGATGGTTTTACACTTTGCAGAAAAATCCGGAAACTGACAGATGTTCCAATCATCTTTCTAACGGCCAAGACTGCAGAGGAAGACAGGTTGTACGGATATGAGATCGGGTGTGATGATTATATCTGCAAGCCTTTTTCCTTCGCGGAATTATATGCGAAAGTATCTGTTCTTTTAAAGAGGACAAGTAAGTCGGATGACAGACAAATGCTTACCTGTGGAAAAATAATGCTGAATCCTGTGACATTGGAGCTTAAGGTTGATGGGAAGGAAGTGGAACTGACCCCGAAGGAGTTTGAAATACTGGTTTTTTTACTGCAGCACAAGGGATGGGTAGTGACAAGAGAAACCCTGTTAAACCGAATCTGGGGTGAATATGCATATGTTGAAACCCGTGTTGTAGATAATCATGTTAAAAATCTGAGAAAAGCACTTGGAGAAGCGGGAAAACAAATAAAAACAGTAATTTCCAAAGGGTATAAACTTACGGAATGATGTAGTGCGGTAAGCGGAATGCGGTAGTGTCAAGTAAGTTATGAAAACAGCGGACCAAGAAAAAAGGTCCGATTGAACCTTGAAAACTGTAGATATAATTCACTTTCCAATGGATTTATAAGGCGAAAGACACAGATTGTGTCTTTCA
>Ga0247611_10005970_pt1 | contig 15799 bp, 8 predicted proteins | sample 177DNAGHGhighgp2_FD_192422 | JGI IMG/M metagenome (GOLD analysis project Ga0247611, IMG submission 192422) | Sheep rumen microbial communities from Palmerston North, Manawatu-Wanganui, New Zealand - 1770 DNA GHGhigh gp2 | ecosystem: Host-associated > Mammals > Digestive system > Stomach > Rumen ...
AGTTCTTCGTAATATGTATCACTCATTATCATCGCATAACCGAAATAATTCTCAAACACTCCGGCAACCTTAACCTTTGCAATATCAGTGCCCCCCACAGCTATTTCAAATTCATCGCCTGTATCAAGATCATATATTTCAGCAATCCTTCTCTGAATATAAATTCCCTCATCTGAAGGAGTGACAGGTTCACCGCTCTTCCAATCCATAAGGCTGTACATACTGCTGATCCGTTCAATATCACCGCACAGCAGCTTGGCAGCCTGATTCTTTGTGATCTTATAAGCAATATTATCCTCAAAGAGTTCAACGCATTCGGCACCGGAGGATTCAAGATATGAAGCAATCACATCCCCGCTTCCTGCAATCTCAGGATCAAATTTGACAGCAACATCATACTTCACTATCTCGTTGAACTGCTTCTCAACACATCCGTCAACAGCATGCTTCAGCGTAAAACCTATTACCAGAAGAGAACAACATCCGCCAACGCTTACGATCGTGACAATGATGCGTTTAATATCAGCAGCCATATTTAAAAGAATAAGTCTTGTATAAAGCGGAAGCGCCGTGCTGCTGCTCTGCTTTCTTTTTGTAGCATTAGGTATCTTGGGTTTGAGAAGTTCCATTGCCGGAGCTTGGAGAACAAGAGTGCTTGCTATCCAGATAGCGGCAACAGCAAGGATTACACCGGCAATTGAGACAATTGACGTTGTGCTCCATACAGTAACAGGCTCTGTCATATCGTAAATATAGTATATATTGTAACTTTTCAGCACAAACGGTTCCAACCCGAACCTGGCTGTAAGAATGCCGAGCACAACACCCAACATAGTGCCAGTAACCCCGTATATCAGATATTTACCGAATATCTCACGCTTGAAAAAACCCAAAGCCTTGACTGTGCCGATCTGAGTTCTCTGTTCATCGATCATCTTACTTACTGTTGCATAAATTACAAGTGCACCAACCAGGATAAACAGCAAAGCAAACGTCAGTTTCAGTTTGGCAAGATTTTCGCTGGCTACGCTTGCCTGAATAAAGCTTACATTTCCCTTACAATCAAATATAACCCATCTGCAACGGGCAATCTTAGCAAGATCATCCAAAGCCTCATCGATAGCAGCCTGTCCGTTATTGAACTCTTCTAAGCCTTCAGAATACCTCGCTTCACCGTCTTCCAGTTCATGTCTCTTATCTTCAATAGTAACAAGTCCGGCTTCATATTCGCTCAATCCCTGTTCATATTCAGCCTTGCCGGCATTATACTCTGCCAGACCTGACTCATATTCAGCAAGTCCGGATCTGTATCTGGCTTCACCTGAATCATACTGGCTGCGGCCTGAATTATATCTTCTGAGCCCGTCATTATACGTGGACAGACCATCTATATACTCAGCATGACCACTGTTCCATTGGAGATACGGGGAGACCATATCATTATATCTGTCTATCAAAGGCTGTATGGCATCATCTACCTTCTGTGCTATATGACTGCGTGCAGCATCAAGATCTGCTTCAGTCGGTTCTGGGATATTATCAGGATCAGTACCCGCATCGATCTGCATCTTCTCGTACACCCAAACAACGATCCTTTGCGGAATCGCCGACGAATGACAAAAAGCGTCGACTCTGTCTTCAACCGATACATTAATATCGATCTTATAATTGTCTGTGATCCAAAAATCTGTCGAAGTTGCACTGCTGCTGTCAACATCTACAGAACTTCTTGAAGCCCAGTTTATCACTTCAGATGTATCATGGTTGCAGAGATCATCTAGTGTAGTCTTTATCTTGTTACGTATGTCAGACTTCGCATCTTCCATCTGATTCCAGGTTGACTGAAGCTGATCACGGGCACTGTCAAGTCTGGCTCTTCCGGACTGCAGTTCATTCCAGCTCCTGTTGAGCTCTGCTCTTGAACGGTCGAGCTGTGATCTTGCCGACTCAAGTTGAATCCTGGCATCTTCCAGCCTGTTCCAGGCATTCTCCAGTTCTGTTTGAGAATCATCAAGCCTGACTCTGCCCTCCTCAAGTTCCCGTTCACCATCAGCCAGCGCCGATTGTCCCTCATCTAATTCCTGTCTTGCAGATTCAAGGGCAATGCGGCCTTCATCCAATTGCGCCCGGTTTTCATCTATGATCTTCATATAAGCTGAATGGACCTGTTCATCTCTTGCTGCAGTCCTGGAATCAGTAAAACCTTCAATACGTTGAACAACTGCGCCGACCAATGATTCGTATTCCTTACTAAACCTGTCTATTCCGTCAGGTTTAACTATTACGATCTCAGCCTTCATAAAACATCCGCCAAGGGCTTCATGATTAAAAGCATCAGCTGTGACCAAAATACAATACTGCTTAGGCACGTTGAGATTGGCGTTGTCAGGGTGATTTGCAATTCCACAGATAACAAATTCATCTGCATTCAGATAATTAACACTTTCTCCTGCAGAATCGACTAATCTGATCGTGTCGCCTATCTTCCACCCCTCATCTTTTACTATGGTTTCATCAATCGTACATTCATTAGGAGTCTGAGGCAATCGGCCTTCTATCAACAGGGGAATGTTAACTCTCTCTGTCAGTGATACAACATTAACACGCTTTTTCTCATCTCCGTAAATTGCATTTGCTTTGACCTGATATACGGCTTCACAATCAGCTACGCCTTCTGTCTGCAGGAATATGCTCAGATCATCTTCACTAAGAAGCATAGTTGATATGATCTCGATATCCCGATAATTATCACTGTTGTAGAATGCTGAGGCATTATTCTTCAGTCCCCGTGCGGAAAAATCTATTCCGAGGAAGATCGTAACACCCAAAAAAGCGATAACAATAATAGAAAGAAACGAGACTTTCTGTTTAAGTATATTTACAAGAGCATCTTTTATCTGTGTTTTTTTCATAAAGATAAATTTAGCTTACTTCCTTTGGTACTTTAGATATATAATACTATATAGAAATACGAATTTCTAAATAAATTCTGATACAGGGTTTGTATATGGCAGATAACAAATTTACAAAAGCAACATACAGGATAATGGAACAGCTTCTTGAGGTATCCAACCTTGAAGATGCGTTGTCAGGAAGCCTTGAGATAATTGTCAAAGAACTTAACAGCGAAGCCGGTGCCATATGGTTTCTCGATAAGAAATCTGACAGATTGAGTCCCATTTTCCACATTGGACCTGCAGATATTTCAAACACTTCTGTAGAAAATGGTTTTGGAATTGCCGGACTTGTTACAAAGACCGGGAAATCTGTCATGATCGAGGATGCAGCCAAAGATCCGAGATTTGACGGATCCGTATTTGATGATAACGGGCTTATAACCAAGACAATGATATGCGTCCCTCTCAATAATCTTCATGAGGTTATCGGGTGCGTTCAGATAGTAAACAAACTGGATAAGACAAGATATAACAACGATGAGCTTCGACTCTGCGAGCAGATGGCTTCACTTGCAGCCATGACGATAGAAGAGAAAGGACTTATTGTTGATGTCGGAGAGAAGAAAGAGATTCTTGCCGTATTGAAGAACGTTACAAAGAGTTTCAACCACGCCGATGGTCCTCATCAGGTTCTCAAGGGCATCAATCTTGAGATCTATAAGAACGAATTTGTTGTTATCCTTGGAGAATCCGGTTGCGGAAAATCTACAATGATGAACATTGTTGGAGGAATGGACTTCCTGACGAGCGGAACGCTTCTTATAGAAGGCAAGGACTTTTCAAGACCTACCGATGCAGAGCTGACGAAATACCGCCGTGAATACGTAGGCTTCATATTCCAATCATATAATCTGATGCCTAATCTTACTGCGATCGAGAATGTTCAGTTTATCGCGGATCTTGTAGAGCATCCTATGCCGGCAAAAGAAGCAATAGAGAATGTAAAACTCACCAAGCAGGCTAACAGTTATCCCGGACAGATGTCAGGCGGACAACAGCAGAGAGTGTCAATAGCAAGAGCAATTGTAAAGAATCCCAAGCTCATTCTGGCGGATGAGCCTACGGCTGCACTTGACTACACCACAAGTATAGAAGTCTTAAGGGTAATTGAAGATGTTGTCAAGACTCACGGATCGACTGTTATGATGGTCACGCATAATCCTGAGATTGCAAAAATGGCTGACAGAGTTGTAAAGGTGCGCAACGGCAGGATCGCCTCCATCAAAAAGAATATGCATCCTCTGCATGCCGAAGAGCTCGTCTGGTAATAAATTACGACAACACTCCTGTTGAGATATAAGCCATTATTGCCATCAGAAGATTAAAGATAACAAGTAAACCAACTATTATAAGATGTGTTTTGACCTCAATTACGAGTGACGCTATGAATTCTCTTATAAATGCATTAAGCCAGAAGTAGCTTTTTGTCTTGCTCCCTATGCCTTCTGCCCCTATCCCCAGTTTGGATGCAAGAAAACCTGCGCGGAAGACGTGGTAGTTCGTCGTGGAAAATGCAACAGATGGATTGTCTTTTGTTGAATGCTCTCTGATAAGATCCATCGAATATGACAGATTCTCCTCAGTAGAAGTCGACCGGTCTTCAACAAGAATATGGTTGGATGGGATCTTACACTCAACAAGATAGTTTTTGATAGCCTCGCCTTCCGGCATGACTTCATCAGACCCCTGCCCTCCTGAGGGCACAAACACTATTTCTCTTCCCGTTGCCTGCTTCTGAAGATTTGCAAATTCTATTGCCCTGTCAACACGGGACTGAAGCAGTGGTGGCAATGTCCCGTCCTTTCTTATCTGGCATCCGAGTATAATGATGTAATCTTTATTAAATGAGGGAATGTGTTTGGCCGATTTGATTCCAATAATGATCGTTCCGACAAGGATACATTTTATATAAGTTCCGATACCGCCTAACGCGGATTGAATAAACATCATAACGAAACGGCCATATCCTGACCAATTGTGGACTTCGATAACATTTGACTGAGTCAGGATGAGATATACCAAATCAGGGATCATTGTCATGAAGATCAGCAAAAGACCAAGGATCAAGCCAAGAAGATTTCTCCAATTCCTGCCCTCCTTCGTAATAAGTATAAAATTACTTACGGTTGCTATGACTGCAATAATTACAACCGGTATCAGGGTTGCTATACCGAACTCAGTCATGGATTCCATCAGATCAGTCAACACATCGATTGCACCTTCATCTTTAGGAAGAGTGTTTATCTGCGACAGTATAAAGAATGACACAAATATGATCAGGCCAAGATAAAGAATATTCTTATAACTGTACAGATTCATTTTTATCAAAGACCTGTATTTCCTGATGAAATGGATCTCGACTGCCACAACATATAACAGCCACACCAAACGCATCTCAAAACTTCCGTTACAATGACCGAAATAATCATTTAATGTGATCACACCATTATCGTGTATATAGATAACATCAAAAAACTGTGTAACTCCGTTATCCTGGAAATATACATAAGCTTTCCCGGGGCTTTCAGACTCTATCTTGACATAAGCCTTTTCCCCGTCATACCAGGCATCAACGATCCTTGCCATCCCAATACTATCCGATGAGATATAGGAACTGACATTATGCTCTTCATAGTTATGGTTGATCTCTAATTCATTAATCGTTAAAGTATATGTCTGACCAACAGCACGGACATAAAAATAACCTGCAACAAGCAAAAATAAGGCAATCAAAAGAAGACTGTATTTTTTCAGTAATCTCATCGCTTATCTCATTCGAATTTCTCGTTCATGACATTCTTATCCATATACAGCAGACCAAAGGTACCGGGACCACAGTTCGCTGCTATAGCAGGGCTGGCCTGAATAAAATGAACAGCTTTAAATCCTGCATTCTCATTGATAACGTCCATGATCCAGTCAAGATCTTTCTTATTTAGACCAACATAGGTAACAAAGAGAATATTATTGTTTGCCTTGTTATGAGACAGACAGGAATTAATATACGATTTCCACGCTTTGCGTTTGTTTCCCCAGAATATCTTCCTCGTCCACATAACGCCATTTTTCAACACAAGAACAGGGCGGCCCATAAGGGAATTCATGATACTTGCCGTCTTCATGCTCACCTGTCCTGCCCTGGCAAGGAAGAACATATTATCAACTATAAAGCTGGAGTGAACGTATCCCTTAATATTCTCGATTATCTCGACTATTTCTTCAACGCTTTTTCCCATATCGGCAAAGTAACATGCAGTAAGCACAAGTATGCCAAGTCCGCTTGACAGCTGATAACTGTCGATTATGGAAACATTATTAAATGATTTGGCTGACTCAACAGCCATGGGATAACCGCTGTTTGCTATTTTGCTGGAAATAGAGATGTGGATTACATTATTAGCTTTCTCCAGTTCCCTTGCAAAGAATTCATCATAATCTTTTACAGGCGGTGGTTCAGGAAGCATCACATGACCATCAGTCTCCATATAAGACAAAACTCCTGATGTATCGATCTCAACGCCATCTTTGAAAACTGTCTGTTCAGAAGTCCTTACATAGTGAGGAATAACACCTACACCATATTTCTTATACAATTCATCAGGCAGATCGGCTACACTGTCCGTAGTGATAACGATCCTTCTCTTCTTCTGGGAATCATGCATCCATGAGATCGTATCCTTAAGGATCTCATCGCCGTCACTTGTAATATGAACCTTTGTCTCAGGGAGAAGCCGCATAAGTTCGCTTTCGAGATCATCCCCGCTTATTGGCTTTATAAGATATCCGTTGAATCCTGCCTGAGCATATAATTCGCGCTTGTCAGCACCTGCATTTGCTGTAAGAACAACTACTTTGCTGTCTTTTGATTTGCCTCCGACCTGTATCCGGAGTTTCTCAAAACACTCAATGCCATCCATCTCAGGCATCAGGTGGTCCATAAAGATAACATCATAATGGTTATTAAGTGTAAGCTTAAGAGCTTCCTGACCGCTTATTGCTGTATCAATCTGCACTTTTGTATCACGAAGAAGTTTAGTAACAACCAGCAGATTAGATGTATTATCGTCAACTGCAAGGATCCTGGCTTCGGGAGCTTCAAACTTTTGCTTATAATGCATCCTGCCTGCTTTTGAATGCCTCTTCTCGTAATCCACTTCACCGATCTTGGCATCCGATACTGCTTTCTGAGGGATCTCAACAACAAATGATGAACCCTTGGTGTAAATACTGTTAACCGTAATCTTTCCATCCATAAGATCAACAAACTGCTTTACGATCGACAAACCAAGTCCGGTTCCTTCGATATGCTTGATTTTACTCTCATCAACACGCTTAAAAGCAGTAAACAGATAAGGAATATCCTCTTTCTTAATTCCGATACCCGTATCAGATACAGTATAGATGATATTATACATATCACCTTCCATCTTCTCGCATTCGACAGACAGCGTTACAGATCCTTCTTTGGTGTATTTGATGGCATTATTAAGGATATTCATCAGTATCTGCTTGATCCTGACCTCATCCCCCATCAGTTCTGAAGGAATATCAGGGGCAACATTAATGTGAAATTCAAGATTTTTCTCTTTAGTCCTTATCCACAGCATTCCTACAAGTTCCGAGAACATGTCACCGGTTGAATATGATTCAACAAGAAGATGCATGTCCCCTGCCTGGAATTTCGACATATCAAGAATATCATTTATGAGATTCAGGAGCATCTTACCAGCTACTCTGATATTTACCGCATCCTCGGCGACTTCATCACTGATGTCTTCCCTCATTATCATCTCATTAAGACCGATTATCGTGTTGATCGGAGTTCTAATCTCATGACTCATACTGGAGAAGAATCTATTCTGAGCAGCATTCAGAGATTCGATTTCCTTACGCTGCTTTTCCGCGATCTCATTTTGCTCATTATAGAGCCTGTTCTGATAAATGATAATACTGACTATTGAAGTACAGATAACCATAAGGATTATAAAATTATAGATAAATAAAGTAATAGAAGTCTCAACAACAAGCAGCTGAGGATACAAGTAGACGATCACATAACAGGCAATCCCGATAATGTCTTCAAAAAAATAGAATGCCATTCGCATCTTTCCGTGAAGCATTACGCTAATGAGAACAACTATAAACACAAACAGTACTGCAGCACCTCCTGTAGCACCATTGCCGTTGAAGAAGGTTGTCGGAAAATAACCGAAGATAAGGTAAGAAAGAATGATCGGAGCACCCCAATCAGGCTTTTTCAGTTTAACAAACAGCAATCCTGTCAGAGAAACAGCAACAAAAACGGAAAACTTGATCAGGACTTCTTCAGACGGGCCGGTCATGATCAGCAACAATAACGAAGAAACAACAAAAACCACACTGGTAATAAAAGTACAGAGAACGAACAGTCTTTGCGTGATAGAAATCTCACTATTATATAATGATTTAGCAGAGAATAACTTACCCATAATCAGTCTTCCTCCCCATCAGGGCCGAATTCGAACACTTCGTCAGAATCATCAGAAGCATCAGGCCCGAATTCGAATACTTCATCATCAGCATCATCGTCACCACTTTCCTCTTGAGGACGATCCAGTGCGGAAAGTATGCCGCTAATCAGTGTTTTATAAGACTCCAGCACACGCTCATGATTTGCAGAGATGTATTCTTCATCGCCCTCTGTTGCAGCTTTCTCGAGTTTGAGAGCATCTTCAGAGACGCTCATCGCACCGACCGTCTTTGTTGTACTCTTCACTGCATGAATAATGATCTCATAGTCTTTCCATGCCTTCTTATCATAGAATTGGGTCAATGATCTGATCTTGTCTTTTGCCTCTGTGGCAATTTGAAGGAGAAGTGTCTTATAGAAATCAAGATCGCCTCCGCAATAATGAAGCCCTGTCTCAATATCAATATTGGCTGCTTTAAGTTTGCCTCTGAATGTTACAGGCTGTGATACAGGTTCTGCTTTCTCAGAGTGTTCTGTTTCAGAAGCATCTTCATTGCCTTCTTTAATATAACTGATGGCAGATACAGGAAGAAGCCTCTTCAATGTCCTTTCGAGAGATTCGATCTCTATCGGTTTACTGACAAATCCGTCAAATCCTTCAGACATGAACATTTGTCTGGCAGAACTCATGGCATTCGCAGTAAGTGCTACCATAGGCACATTGTGATTAAGTCCGGATGAATCAGATCTGATCCTCTTCATGGCCTCAACGCCATCCATCCCTCGCATCATATGATCCATAAATATGATGTCAAATACTTCCTTTTTACAGATATCAACAGATTCCATTCCCGAACTGACTGTTGTAACGCGCATGCCATATCTCTTAAAAATACTCTTCGCTACAACAAGATTCATCGGTTCATCATCTACAACGAGCGCGTGAACATTATTCACAACCATCCTTCCCATTGAGATATCTTTCTCACCAATGTCGGTATTGAGAACAGAAACAACAGGGAAACAGTAAAAAGGTTTCTCAAGGATTCGCGATCTCTGTGAATTATCGAAAGATGCTGCCGACTCAGCTACAACAGCAACAATGATATCAGAGGCAAGGGATTCAATATAATCCTTATTATCAAGGTATTCCTCCTCCCCGATAAACATATGTGTCAGATTTGCAGTATCCACGAGTTTTCTGAGATTCTCGATATTGTCGACCCTGTACATCTGAACTCCAAGGCCTTTAACAATATTGTAAACACAGGAATTATAGTATTCTCTGACACGCGGATTACTGAATTTATCAAACTGGAGGAATGCCGCAAGACAAAGCCTCTGAGGAGATTCAACTGACATACAGGTGGAACTGTCAACAACAGTTTGTGGTATGCTTATACGTACGGTTGTGCCTTCTCCCACTTTGCTCCTCACAGTCATGAAACCTCCAAGGAGCGAGATAAAGCCACGAACGATGCTCATACCAAGGCCAAGCCCATTACCCGATCTGCTTCTGCCGGAATCAGCCTGATAGAAACTGTCATATATCCTCTCAAGTTCCTCAGCAGTCATACCGATTCCGGTATCGGTTACCTCAACCTTGAAGTTGACGCCGTAATCCTTTGTCTCGGTATCCATCTTCACATAGACACCGCCATCATTCGTATATTTGAGGGCATTCCCGATTATTGATTTAAGTATCTTTTTAAACTTCGTAACATCGGTGTTCATCTTGGCAGGAATTGACGGATCAATGTCTATTACAAGTTCAACACCATCTTTTTTGTACTCCTTCAGATCATGAACCAGATCATTCATGAGAGAAGACAACATGTAATCCTCATTATTGATAACAAGTTTATTACGGTCAATCTCAGAATAATCGAGAATATCACTTATCTGATCTGCAACTTTATGACCTGCAGCGCGGACAGACTCCATCTCCTTACGGATATCATCGTTCTCCTCCTTATCGATGCAGATGCCGGTAAGTCCGATTATCGCATTTACCGGGGTTCTGAGTTCGTGAGAAACATTAGCAAGGAAATCGTTCAGTCTTTCAGTAGATTCCATGAGAGCATCGTTCTCATCCTTCGATTTATTGAGAACCATCATCCATTTTTCAATGATATTCTTGGAAACCTTGCCTATGACCAAAACCATGCCGAAATGCATCATCGTCCTGAGAACCAGTATGGTATCAAACTCCTGACCTGACCGTATCAGCTGAAAAATACAATAACCATAAGTGACAACAAAAGTTATCTGACAGAGAGTAATGATGTTCTTGCTTCCTGTTACAGTAAACACAATAATGACTGCAGACATAACTATAGCAAGATCGTAAGCGCTGGTAGTGTATGTGCCGTAATAAAAGAAAGAGCACATCAGGAGAATAACGTAGATCCATATTCGAAGATGATCATTCAGACTTTTCTTGAGAAACATCACCCACGAAAACACGATGCCGATATTAATCAGAATAATAGGCCAGACGATCCAATGCAGGACCAGAGAAGTTACCGTCAGAAGTGTTGAGAAGAAAGTATAGCATATAAGAATCATCAGATTCGAATTGTGAAACAGTTCATCCGTCTCTCTATCTTTGCCCATATGATCCTCCCGGGATTATCTGTGATATCTCTTACGAAGTGTCATTAATTCAAGTATGTTTTTAACCCTGACAAGCATTACTTCGGGCACAAAAGGTTTGCGGAGATAATCTATTGCTCCCATTCCAAGGCCCTTAACCTCAGTACCCTCGCTCTCATCTGCAGTAAGGAATATGATCGGAATTTTTGCAACATCATTGCCGAAAGTCTTAAGTTTCTCTGCCACTTCAAAGCCATCCATCTCAGGCATCTTGATGTCGAGAAGTATCAGATCCGGAAGATTCTCATTTTTATCAATATAATCCAACAATTCCCTTCCTGATTCAACAGCAGTAACACGTATCTTGTTATCTGCAAGTATTTTACTTGCAACTGAGAGGAAATTGATATCATCATCAACTATCACAACATGTTTATCTGAAGCATCAAATCCTGAACCGCTTTTGGGAACGACTATCTCACTCTCATAAGTTATCTCCATGTTGTGACCGTCCTGTTCATACCAGTCATTAATGATCTGTTCAGCTACTCTGTCAACAAAACCTTCACGGAAATCGGTAAAGAACACATAATACTGGTTGAATCTGTTACGTGTCAGTATATCGGATTTACGAAGCGACTGTCTGACGTGATTACCGAATTCATCACACGAATCGCTGTATTCCTTCTTGGACACGCCATCAACAGGTTCCAGAGTAAACAGAAGTTTGCAGGCATTTGTATTATGACGGGCTGCATATCTCATTATGTATCTGTACACATGAGAAAAAGCATCCATTCCCAGTTGCATAGCAACATCCGTGACATTCCTCTCACCAAGTATCTCAGACAGTTCTTGAATGGTCTGATTGGGAGAATTCTGTTCCTCTTCTGCAATGATCTCTGACGAGAACAGAGAATAGCCATGCTTGCCGTTTTTCTTAACCTTATATAACGACTTATCTGCCAGTTTCAAAAGAGACGTGTAATCATTTCCGTGTTTAGGAACCATAATGGCACCGATGGATGTTCCGAGAGGAATATTCATGTCTTCCCCCATCAGTTCCTTTGCAAATTTCAGAAGATCCTTATTCAGTCCGGTTGTAATCGAAGCTACTTCCTCTTCCTGTGTCATACCCTTGCAGAAAGCAACGAATTCGTCACCACCAATACGGCCGACCTTGCTGCCTTCCGGTACAGCCTTGCGGATAAAATCTGAAAATCCGATCAGGACTTTATCACCCATCTCGTGACCATACAGGTCATTAACGAGCTTGAATGAATCAAGATCGATCATCATCAGACATCCTGTGGAATTAGAACAGGCATTAGTCAGCTCCACACCGGTTGCCGCTTTGTTAAGAAGACCTGTAAGCTTATCGATCGTAGCCTCATCCTTGAGAGTCAGCATCTCACTTTGAAGAGACAGAACATTTCCTATCCTTCGGAGAAGAACATCGGGATTGAACGGCTTCCTGATGAAATCAGAAACGCCTTCCTCAAAGCCTCTCGTCTCAGTCTTCGTATCTTCATCAGCTGTAAGAAAGATAACAGGTGTCGTATTGAGACCCTTTTTCTCCTCTAATTCACGAAAGAGCTTAAGTGTCTCAAAGCCGTCAAGCCCTGGCATTTTTATATCAAGGAGCACAAGATCCGGTGCGCCCTTACTGTCGACATAGTCAAGAAGCGCCTGTCCTGATTTGAGTGCTGTAACCCGCATATTATTCTTGCTTAGAATATGACCTGCCATCTGAAGATTGGTAGTATCATCATCGACGACCATGATCCATTTTGCCATATCAGGATCCTCCATTCAGAAAGTAAGTAACAATTATTTTATTTTACTACAAAATAATAAGATAAGACACATAACTGTTCAGGTATTGAGGAATTCCATTATCCTTACTCTGTAATCAGGTGCTATATCATATGCCGCATGTCCGCAATCATCATACATAAAGGATCTGCTGTGTTCATTCATAAATACTCCAGCCGCTATCCTTGCTGAACTTGTGGGGTCAACGATCCTGTCATCTGCTGAACTTATTGCCAGAACAGGACATTTGATCCTGCAAAGGTCCAATGTCACATCAAATCCTTCGGCACCTTTAGCAAGTTTTACAAACCTGTCTAGATCAACATCAGTTGCAAGTTCAGCCATTGAAGCAAAAGCACCCTTGTACTGTTCAAAAACTTCATGCGGGTATATCGCTTCTCCAAAACTCATACAAAGTGACAGACTGTCCCGTTCTTCCGCAAGCCGGATCCAATTATCAAATTCTGCACTCAGATCTGCAGTCTTGACAGGCACAGAGCCTAACACCAGTCTTGATACAAGTTCAGGATGATCTATTGCGATCATCATTGAAATCATACCACCCATTGAAGCCCCAAACAGGCAGATGTCTTTAAGGCCAAGAGATTGGATCGCGCATGCAGTATCCGAAGCCATATCACGGATCGAATACTGCGGAGGAATAACCTTACGCCTGTCAAAAACGTAGATATCATAGTCCTTAGCCATGTCTTCATATTGTTTGGCAACAGCATCCGAAGATATCATGACGCTCAGGAGACTGAGACCGGGAATAATAACAAATGGAACAGATCCTTCTCCAAATCTGAAATAATCCATCTCAAAACTGTCTGTTGATACTGTGTTGATATTAATTCCCATAATTATGCATATCAGCCTTCCTTCCGATAAGGATAATCTGATTATAGCATAACAATATCGTAGACATCTGCGACAGGAACCTTATCACCGTCTGTAAACACGAGTTCGTTGTTATAGTGATCTATCAAACGGATCCGGCCTTCTTTTGTAATATAACTGCCTCCGGCTTTATGACGGTCCTGAACGTAAAACGTAACCCGCACTTCAGGTCGTGCTTCCACATTATCTTCAAGATTTCTGAATTTATCATTCAAAATACTGATCTCATCTTCCATCATCTCACGCCGGTCATCAGTTATCCGCTCAGTCTCTGCAACAGCATCATCATAGCCTACCAGCGCTGCAAAAGGAGAGAACTGCGCTGCCCTGTCACTTAACGGCATTGGAGGCAGATCATCATAATGAGGTCTTGTCAGATCCTTCATGTCATCATAATCATTCATGCTCTGTGTCCGCCTATCTGCTTATTGCGTTCTATTGCCGTACCGCCCTTCTTGAGATTCTTTGCTTTGATAACGGCATTTTTGCCGAACCGGTGTTTGATCTCAAGCATTGCATCCTGTAAAGCGCGTTCTTTCTCAAGCTTCTCAGACTCCTCCTCAAACTCAAGGTCTGACCCTTCCATATCAAATATGCTTATCTGACCGCTTCTCCCGTTCTGAGGGACAGCGTCTTCCAAAAACACATTGCAAGCAGCTATGCCGATACGTCTGAACATAAGTGATTTATCCGCTATCTGATCAAAAAGATTCATAACCGCTTCAGTTATGATTCTTGTAGAAGATGTATGCCTTGAAAGTCTCACCGAACCATGTGCGTGTTTGGGAACTGTTCTTCCATAATAATCCGTTGTTAACTCCCCTTGATATCTGCCGGAGTCAAGACTTGCACGGTCATAGTTCAGAGTAAGCACTATCTGGTCTGTTACAAGTCCCTTATCGACAAGATCAAGTGACAAAGCATCTGCCATCTCCCAAACGATCAGTTTTGTTGTATCACAATCCGTCGCTTCCTGAAGCACCTGACCCGAAGACAGACTGTTATTCTGCGGCTGATAGGATTTTACGTCAGAAACCGTAGTAGATTCTATTCCCCAGGCATGATCGATCAGCAGTTCAGCATTCTTGCCGAACAATTTATACAACTGTCCTATACTTCGCCGGTCCAGAGAACATCTTGCTATATCACCCATAGTATTAATGCCGATCTTCTCAAGTTTGGCAGCTATGCCTCTTCCGACTCTCCAGAAATCAGTTATCGGCGTGTGAGACCACAGCAATTCTTTATACTGTAACTCGTTGAGTTCAGCTATCCTGACACCATCTTTATCAGCCTGTATATGCTTTGCTACAATATCCATTGCGACTTTACAAAGATACATATTCGTACCTATACCCGCAGTCGCAGTAATCCCTGTTGAAGACAGCACATCCTGAATTAGCATTCTTGCAAGTTCATGAGCAGTCATACTGTAAACCTTCAGATATGATGTGGCATCAATAAAGACCTCGTCGACGGAATAAGCGAATATATCTTCAGGAGAAATATACTTGAGATATATGCCGTATATCTGTGCACTGACCTCCATGTATTTTGCCATCTGAGGTACCGCAACAATATAATCAACGGCAAGAGACGGATCTGATGCCAGACAGGAACCGTAAACACTCTTGCCTGTAAGCCTTCTCTGCGGGGCATTGTTTCTTCGCTCATTATTGATCTGCTCCACTCTCTGAATGACTTCAAAAAGCCTTGCTCTTCCGGATATACCGTAACTTTTTAACGAAGGAGACACTGCAAGGCAAATAGTCTTGTCAGTACGGCTCTTATCCGCAACAACAAGATTAGTATTGAGCGGATCCAATCCCCTCTCAACACATTCAACACTCGCATAAAAAGACTTAAGGTCGATTGCAAGATAAACACGATCTGTAGAATCACTGCCCATACCGGGATTGTATCATACGCGGTGGGTATATTTTCGTACTATGTAATAGCAGAGATATTCAAATCCCAAAACTACTGTCAGCAATACAACAAGCCCTGCAAGATAATACTGTTTGCCGAACAGATTATAGGTCCATTCAAGCGGAGAATACTCAACCGGATAGCGCAGGAACAT
>Ga0247611_10005971_pt1 | contig 15797 bp, 10 predicted proteins | sample 177DNAGHGhighgp2_FD_192422 | JGI IMG/M metagenome (GOLD analysis project Ga0247611, IMG submission 192422) | Sheep rumen microbial communities from Palmerston North, Manawatu-Wanganui, New Zealand - 1770 DNA GHGhigh gp2 | ecosystem: Host-associated > Mammals > Digestive system > Stomach > Rumen...
TAAATCCCTGTAAATTGCTTTTGCTAGGTTGATGAATCTGCTATAATTTTCTCTATTTGTATCGGTTTTTAGACTGTTCGTGGATTTTTTCCGTTGAAACCCCGGATTTCGGTCCAAAAGGTTTCGGGAGAAGGTCCGTAAGCGAACGTCTATTTTAGTATAAGAGGTTTATTTGGTCGTCCAAGAAAAACTGAATTCACTCATTGCCGATGCATGCAAGTCCGCATCCGTTACGCTTGTGGAAGCTGATGTGTTCCGTGCCGGCAAGCGCAAGACGTTGCGAATTTTTATCGACAAGCCCGAAGGTGTTACCATTGATGACTGCACGAACGTGAGTCACTACCTTTCGGATGCGCTGGACTTGGATCCCGAACTGATTGAGGGCGCCTACACGCTTGAAGTCTCGTCTCCGGGATTGGACCGCCCCCTCAAGTCTTTGGCGGATTTTAACCGCAACAAGGGGCGTCTGCTCCGCATTACCCGCTCGACGGGCAAGCCAGTGACTGGCGAACTTTTAGATGCCGACGAAGAAAATTTGAAGCTCAAGCTCAAGGGCAATGCCGGCGAAATCGTCATACCGCGGTCCGAAGTGCTTTCGGCCAAGGTCGAAGTAGAAATTAAATAGGAAGGTCAACTTATGAAGAACGAACCGAAAGTAAACTTGCTCGACGTACTCAAGGAAGTCGTTGAAGACAAGAGTGTCGATGATTCCGTGATTTTGGACGCCCTCAAGAAGGCTCTCATTTCTGCGGCTCGCAAGTACTTGCACATCGAAAAGAAAATCAACGTCGATATTGACATGGAAACAAACGAAGTCCATGTGTTCTTGAACGTCGAAGTTGTCGATGATTATCCGGACTACGATCCGAACATGACGGCTGACGAAGTGGCTGAATTGGATGAAGGCTACATGCTTGTCGAAGAAGCCCGTGACTTTAACGAAGACGCTCAGGCCGGCGACAGCCTCTACATGGAACTTCCGACGTCCTCCTTCGGTCGTCAGGCTATCCAAACGGCAAAGCAGCTTTTGACGCAGCACATCCGCAGTGCCGAATGCCAGCGCATCATGGACATCTACCGCAGCCGCATCGGTACGATTATCAACGGTACGGTGCTTCGCTTGGAACAACGTAACGTTATCGTGGATTTGGGCAACAAGATTGAAGCGGAACTCCCAGCTCGCGAACAGATTCCGCACGAACGCTTGACTCAGGGCGCTTCTGTGAAGGCCGTCATCGCCCGCGTCGAAGAATCGACCAAAAGCGGTGCCCAGGTTATTTTGTCTAGAGCGAACGCGGACTTCCTCAGGGCGCTCCTCCGTCAGGAAGTTCCTGAAATCTACGAAGGCACTGTCGAAATCAAGGCTGTGGCCCGCGACTCCAAGAATCGCCGTGCAAAGATTGCCGTTTATTCTCGTGACGAAAAGATTGACCCGGTCGGCGCTTGCGTCGGCATGAAGGGGGCCCGCGTTCAGACGATTGTTCGCGAACTTGGCAACGAACGTATCGATATCGTCCACTGGGACGAAAATTTCGACGTGTTCGTACAACGTTCCTTGGCTCCGGCTTCTGTCCTCAAGATGTTCCCGGTTCCGGATACGGACCGTATCGTGATTATCGTCGATGACGAAAATCTCGCTCAGGCTATCGGTAAGGGTGGCCAAAACGTGGAACTCGCCGGTCGCTTGGTGGACCGCAAGCTCGATGTCCATGGTGAGCAGGAATGGTCACAGATGGACGAAGAATCCAAGAACAAGATTCTCATGAGCAATTATGAGGATGAAAGAAGAATGAGAGCGAAGCGCGCTGACGAAGACAGAAAGGCAAAAGCTGCTGCAGGTAAGGACGTTAACGCTTAAAAACTTTTGCGCAGGGCAATAGTTTAACGGAAGAATAAGAAAAGGAATTGAATAGGCTATTCATGACGAATGAATCTCAAATGAAACCTAAGGATTGGGCTGATGCTCATGGATTGAAGGTTGATGTGGTGATGAAACTGCTTCGCGACGCTGGTGTTGCGGTTCGTACCCATATGTCCAAATTGGATATGGCAGACTTTGAAAAGATTGAGGAGGCTGCCGCTGCCGAAAAACAGAAGCAGGATGCCCGCAACAAGAATCTGAAGAAGGCCAATACTTCTGAATCGGATTCTTCCGCTTCCGCTCCTGCAAAGAAGAAGGAAACGTCGGTCGCGACGAACAAGCTCGGCTTGAAGGTGAGCTTGAAGAAAGGCCCGGGTGCCCGCAAGGAAGCCCCGAAGGCTGTCGCCAAACAGGATCCGAAATCTCCGGTCGCAAAGCCTGCCGCTCCGGCTGCCGTAAAACCGGCCGCTCCGGCACCTACACCGGTTGCCCCGAAGCTTGCGACTCCGGCCCCGGCACAAGCAGCTCCGGTGGCAAAACCCGCTGCTCCCTCTCCGGCACCAGTCGCTCCGGTCGTAAAGCCTGCTGCTCCCGCCGCCCCGGCAGCACCCGCACCTGCGCAAACCGCCCCGGTCGCAAAACCAGCTGCCCCGGCTTCGAGCGTAAAGCCCGTTGCTCCGGCTCCAAAGCCCGCTGCCACACCGGCGGCTGCACCGCAACCGACTATGATGTCCGCTTCTACGGAACTCAAGCAGCCCCCGATGAAGGCTCAGGTGTTCAAACCCGATGCGGCGATTCTCGCCCGTATCGAGAAATCTCGCCAGCAGGCACAGGCCGCTCGTGGCAACCATCGTCCGAATGCTTCGCGCAACGGCAATGGCAACAACAACGGCCAGGGTTATACGGGTACGTTCGGTCGTCTTTCGAACAACAACAATGGTGGTTCCGACAACCGCAACAACAATAACAACAACCGTCGCCCGAATGGTGGTAACGCGAGCAGCAGTAGCCGCGGCTATACCGGACGCAGTGGCGGGTTCTCCAGCGGTTCCATGCAGGAAGCTTTCAACGCTTCCAACGGCGGCCAGGCTCTCGGCCAGAACAATCAGAACGGCAAGGGCAATGGCAAGGGCCAGAACGGGCGCCATAACAATGACAAGAACCGCCGCAGCAATACTAAAGACCGTCAGGAAATGCAGAAGGAGCAACAGCAGGAAGCCGTCCGTCAGAACGTCTCCCGTGTGATGGCTTCGCTTTCCAAGAACCCGGTCAAGAAAGTTTATCACAAGGATCATTCCGAAAACAATACGGGTGAAGAAAAGAAGATTCTCAAGACCTCCGACTTCATTACCGTGGGCGAACTTGCAGGTCTTATGGACCAGATGCCGGCACGCGTTATCGCAAAGTGCATGGAAATGGGCATGATGGTGACCATCAACGCTCGCCTCGATTTCGAAACGATCCAGATTTTGGCTGATGAATTCGGTTACGAAGCTCAGCTGATGGAAGAATACGAAGAAGAAGTTCTCGGAGTCGAAGAAGAAAGCGAAGAAAATCTCCAGCCGCGTCATCCGGTGGTTACTGTCATGGGCCACGTTGACCACGGTAAGACTTCTCTTCTCGACTGGATTCGTAAGACTCATGTGGTGTCTGGCGAATCGGGTGGCATTACGCAGCATATCGGTGCTTACGAAGTTACCACCAAGCAGGGTAAGGTCACGTTCCTCGATACTCCGGGTCACGAAGCGTTCAGCGCTATGCGTGCTCGCGGTTCCCAGGTGACTGACGTTATCGTTCTCGTTGTGGCAGCCGACTCTATGGTGATGCCGCAGACCGTTGAATGTATTGAACTTGCGAAACGTGAACACGTTCCGATGGTCGTTGCCATCACGAAGATGGACTTGCCCACCGCAAATCCGGACAAGATTCGCGCTCAGCTCGCTGAACGCGGTGTCGAAGTCGAACAGTGGGGTGGTCAGACCAGCTGTATCGAAGTTTCTGCACGCACGGGCCAGGGCATGGATGTCCTCCTCGAAACGCTTGCTCTCGAAGCTGAAATTTTGGAACTCAAGGCAAATCCGAATACACACGCCCGTGGCGCTGTCGTTGAATCCAAGCTCGACGTGGGTAAGGGTTCCATGGCGACGATTCTTGTGCAGAACGGTACGCTCCATGTGGGTGACCCGTTCGTTTGCGGTATCTACGCCGGTCGTGTCCGTGCCATGTTCAATGAACGTGGTGCCCAGTTGAAGGAAGCTCCTCCGTCCGCTCCGTGCCAGGTACTCGGCTTTGACGGTACTCCGCAGGCTGGTGACGAACTTGTCGTGGTCGAAGACGAAAAGACCGCACGTGAAATTGCGTCCAAGCGCCGCATGGCCGCCCGTGAACGCGATCTCCGCGCCCGTAAGACTGTTTCTCTCGAAAATTCCTTCAACGACAAGAAGGAAGGCAAACTCTCCGAACTCAACCTCATCGTCAAGGCTGACGTGGGCGGTTCCGCAGAAGCTTTGGCTGCTTCCCTCGAAAAGCTTACCAACAAGGAAGTCCGCGTCAACATCATCCGCAAGGGTGTGGGTACGATTACGGAATCCGATATCCTGTTTGCGACGACTGCACAGGCAATCATCATCTCCTTCCACCTCATGCCGTCTCTCGCTGTCCGCGAAATGGCTCAGAAGGAAGGCATCGAAATCCGCAATTACCGCGTGATTTACGACTGCATCGAAGATATCAAGAACGCTGTGGAAGGCCTCCTCAAGCCGATTATGCGCGAAGAACTCGTTGGCGAAGCCGAAATCCGCCAGGTGTTCAAGGTCCCGAAGGTCGGTCTCATTGCCGGCTGTATGGTTACCGACGGCGAGGTCGATCGCACAAGCCATGTGCGCGTCTATCGCAACGGTATCGAACTCGGTACGACCGTGGTCCAGTCCTTGAAGCGCATGAAGGACGACGTCAAGTCTGTCGCTCGTGGCTTCGAGTGCGGTATCGGCCTCAAGGGTTACGACGATATCAAGGAAGGCGACAGCCTCATCTTCTTCAAGGAAGTCAAGGTTGCCCGTACGTTGGAAGACGTTGCCCGCGAAGAAGCCGAGGAAAAGCAGAAGGCTGCTGCCGAAGCGGCGAAGGAAAGTAATTAGAACTTAGAAGTGTAGCTATGGGCTATGGGCACGGACCTTCGGTCCTCTGAGGTATGAGCTAATTGCATGAAATTGACATGCTTTTGCTCATAAGCTCAAAGCGAAGCGTGCCCAGAGCGCTTTAGCGCGACCCCATACCTATAACCTACAACCTAAAACCTAATAATGACTAGAAGAACTGATAGATTAGGCGAACAATTCCGCGAAGAAATCGGGAAGCTCATCCAGAAGGGCTTGAAGGATCCGCGCGTGAGCACACTCGCAAGCATTACCCGTGTGGATATTACTGAGGACCTTAGCTACGCAAAAGCTCTCGTCTCAGTGATGGGTTCCGACAAAGAAAAGCGTGATACGCTTGTCGGACTCAACAACTCCGCCGGCTTTATCCGTGGCGTTTTGGGCAAGGCTTTGAAAATTTTCAAGGTTCCGGAACTCAAGTTCGTTCTGGACGAGAATCTCGAACACGCTATGCATATCGAAGAAATTCTTGCAGAACTGAAGCAGAAAGGGGATCTTTAATTGGCCTCTTCCGGCTTCGTCCTGTTGGACAAAATTGCAGGTGAAACATCTTTTAAGGCCCTTTTCCCTCTGAAAAGGGTCTTTTGTACTAAACGCGTTGGGCATGCGGGAACGCTTGATTTGCGTGCAAGCGGGCTGATTATCGCTGCTACTGGGCGTGCGACGCGCCTTTTGCCGTATGTCGAGGCGAAGGATAAATGCTATACGTTCCGCCTTCATCTGGGCTACGAGACCGACACCCTCGAATGGGACGGGGAAGTGGTTTCGGTAGATGAGAGACGAGAGACGAGAGACGAGAGAGGTGAGGTTGAATGCCATTCTGAAGGAGTCATCCTGAGCGAAGAGCCGGAGGCTCGTAGTCGAAGGATCCAGTGCGGAGTGCCATCGGTGACGCACGCGGACCTCGAAGCGGTTTTGCCGCAGTTCATTGGCGATATCGACCAGATTCCGCCAAAGTATTGTGCCGTGAAAATTGACGGCCGCCGTGCTAGCGATTGGATGGAACGCGGCAAGCAGATTGAACTGAAACCCCGCCGCATCCATATTTCGTCGTTGAAGGTTATCGGCGAGGGTTTCGAAACGGAAGGTGCTTCTGGCAAGAGCTTTGCCACGTTTGATTTGGAATGCAACTGCAGCAAGGGAACATATATCCGCGCTTTAGGGCGTGATATCGCCCGAGCTCTTGGAACTTGCGGCTGCGTGTCGATGATCCGCCGCCACCGCATTGGAAACGTGACTGTTGACCGCGCCGTTCGCGGGGACGCTCTCACGCCGGAACATTTGCTCCCTGTCGATCAGGTGCTGGATTTTCCGGTCGTCCGCTTGAATGACGATCAGGTAAAAGCGATTCGTTTAGGCAATTGGGTGCCGTGGCGCACTCCTGTCGAAAATTTAAGTACGGAGCCGGGATTCGAAAAGTTTATTTTTACTGCTGATAAAGATGGCTTTGTGATTGGGCTTGGCGTTTATGACCCGGGCCGCATTTGCCCCAAGTTTTATTTGGGCGAGGATGAATAGCCCTTCGGCAGGCTCAGGGACCTTGTCATTGATATTAGATTGCTACGGTATTTGAAGGATTGTGAAAATGAAACGCGCTGTGACAATGGGTAATTTTGATGGATGCCATTTGGGGCACCAGGCGCTTTTCCGCACGCTCAAGGCGGTCGCCGAAGTGAATGGTTTGCAGCCGACTGTCATTAGCTTTGAACCTCATTCCAATTATGTGTTGCGTGGCCCGGGCGATCCTCTGCTCCTCACGACGACCGAAGAAAAACGCGAATTTATCGAAAGTCTTGGACTTGAATTTTTAGTTTTGCCGTTTACGCACGAGATGGCGAAACTCCCGTTTGACGAGTTTGTCCGCACAGAGCTGATTGAAAAACGGAATGTCGCGTCGATGTTTTTTGGGCATGACCATTGTTTTGGGGCTGGCGGCAAGGGCAATTACGAGACGATTACTGAGGCGTTCCCAGAACTAAGTACGCAAATGCTTTCGATTGTCTTGCACAAGGGCGAACGCGTGAGTTCTTCTGCTGTGCGCAATGCGCTCTTGAACGGCGATGTCGATCGTGCGCAGACGTATTTGGGCCGCCCGTACCGCTTGTCTGGAACCGTCGTAGTTGGTAAGCGTCTTGGCCACACCATCGGTTTCCCGACTGCAAATGTTGAAGTTGGTCAGTACAAGTTCTTGCCGAAAAGCGGCGTGTATGTGGCAAGCGCAAGACTTTCGGATGGACGCATTTTCCGCTCTGTCGTGAACATCGGAACGCAGCCGACAACGCCCGGAACGCACCTGCTCGCCGTCGAAGCTTACCTGCTCGACTTTAACGAAGACATTTACGGCCAACATTTAGCATTGGACTTGCTCGCCTTCTTGCGCCCCGAAAAGAAATTCGCAAGTATCGAAGATTTGGTACGCCAAATCGGCATGGACGCAGACACCGCCAAGAATTACAACGGAAACCACTGGGCGGAATAGGCAATCCCCTGTGCTGGATTTCATCTAGCACTTTTGAGCATGGTAATCACGCTTTCATACAATTCAGTGGAATGACACATATTCCGTCTTTGCGCCGGTATGCGGGGCCTGTGGCGGTGACAATCGCCATAAAGGCCATGTTCGGGTCGTTGATATCATCCTTTAGTTTGTTCAAGTTTGCGACGCCTTCTTCAATGAGTTTGTCGCCACCAAGTTTGATTTCAATGGCACCCCATTTCCCCTTACTGGTATGGACAACCGCATCGCATTCCAGTCCGCGACTGTCTCGGTAATGTTTGACAGTTCCGCCAAGCAGACTCGCATAGATGCTCAAATCGCGTACCGCCAAATCCTCAAAGAATAGGCCGAAGGATTTTAAATCGGCCATTAAATCGTCGGGAGAAATATCGAGCGCCCGGCATGCGATAGACGTATCGACAAAATGCCTTGTGGGCGTGGTGCGCACAACAGCCTTGCTGCGGAGATTCGGGTTCCAGGCTTCAATGTCGCTGATGATGAACAAATCCTTGAGTGCATCCCAGTAATCATCAAAGGTTTTCGTATCCATGGTACGGTTGTTCGATTCGATAATGTCCTGAATGATTGTCTTGTAGGCGGCCTCGGTAGAAATGTTTCGAGCGTAGCTGCGCAGAATCATCCGCAGAACTTCGGGTTTCTTGTTGCGGAATTTTTCATTTTCGCTTGTATCGAAATTAAATAGGCCGTTGTAATAGTTTGCCGTGACATCGAGGGCAACTTCTCGATCGTCAAGAATCGAAAGGGGCCAGCCACCGCGACAGGTGTAGAACGCCATGTCTTTCAGGGAGTGCTTTTCATTTGTATCATAAACATTGGGCGCATCACTAGAAAAAAGTTCCGCAAGCGAAACGGATCCGGTGGAATCGCCGGATTCAAAAAGTGACATGGGACGCATGGGGAGCGTCACGATGCGACCTGCGCCGGAATGGTGAATCTGGCTTTTGTCTGCAGGGGTGGAACTGCCTGTCAGAATGAACTGTCCGAAACCAGGATTTTCGTCGGCCCATGCTCTGACCTCGTCCCAAAGTTCGGGGACGGTCTGCCACTCGTCGATAAGCCTGGGTTGTTCGCCCAAGAGAGTATTGTGCGGTTCCATTCGGGCCAGTTCAATGTTCCGGCGTGTAGCAAGGCGAACATTGCTTTTTGACATACGAAGACATGTCGTGGTTTTCCCGCAAAATTTAGGCCCTGCGACTAGAACAGCGCTACTGGACTTGAGTAATCGCTCAATTTGGCTTTCGATGTATCGAGTGCGATAATTGACCATTTTGGCCCCTTTTTGAACTAAATATATAAAATTCCCAAGATTATTGAATAAAAATTCCTAAGATTATTGGATTTTTTTTCCTTAAATTATGTGATTTGTGATTTGTATTGCAGAAAAAAGTGAAAATCAAAAAAATACTTGACTTTGTATTCTTTTTTTTACATTTAGGGTATGGATGTTGAAAGTTTTGTTCATTGCTTTTGCAATAATGAAAACCTGTTGAGTTGGTTGACTTTTTGTGTTTCGATTATAGGTGTTTTTTTTGCATTATATAAATGGAGAAAAGACATCTCTATTAATCGAACTTTGCAATTTCGTGAATTGTTGAACAGCATTCGCACGGATTCAGATATGTGCCATGCTATTTATAAGTTAGATGACGATACAAAAGAATGGTTTAGTAGAGATTTTCCTGATTCTGTAGAAGCCGTTTCTATTGATAAATTGCTTTTTCATTTTTGCTATGTAATTTATTTGTCTGAAAATTATATTGGTAAGATGGAGTTGCGACCTCTTACCTATGAAATAGAAAGAACTCTACATAATCCTCAGTTGCAAGACTATCTATACAATTTGCAAAAGTGTTCAGAAGAAAAAGGTTTGACTAACCCTTTTGACAGTTTAGTCCAATATGGATTAAAAAAGAAAATTTTGGATTTTCAGTTTGATGATAAAAAAAAGAATGTTGTTCGAAGAGAAAAAACTTAAAATTTCATTTTTATTATAAAGAATGGTTGAATGAGGAAAAGCTATATGCTCAAGAAAATTATTAGGTTGTGCGGAGTGTTTGCTGCGGTTGCGTTTGCAGCGAACTGGACTGGTTCAACTTCTGAACCCGAGAATATGAAAAAAATCGATGGCAAGGCTTTCTATGTCATTACTACGGCGGATGAATTGGCTTGGTTTGCTGCACAAGTAAATGGCGGAAAAACGACGATAAATGCTGTATTGGATAATGATATTGTTTTTGGAAAGGATAAAAATACAGTTTCAACAGTGAATTGGACTCCTATTGGAAAGGATGCTTCACATTCGTTTGCGGGTGTGTTTGATGGTGCTAATTTTGTGGTATATGGCTTGTATAATGCTTCTGCAAATGAAGCCTCTTTGTTCGGTTTCACTAATGCGAATGCTGTTGTTAGAAATGTGAAAATGAATAAATTTTCGTTTAAGGCTACTATCCATTCTGCGGGAATTATTGCTGTTAATAAGGGAACTCTTCAAGATTCTCGAAGTGAAGGTGTATTGACTGCTTCAAAAGATTCTTCTCTTGCTGGTGGCTGTGTTGCTCGAAATGAAGGAAAAATTATAGGCTGTCGCAGTAAAGTGAGTATTTCTGCTGTTGCGTATGCAGGTGGTGTTGTTGCTTATAATCAGGGATCTGTGGAAAATAGTGGGTCATATAGTTCAGGTGTTCAATGTCGCTCGTATGCGGGAGGTATAGCTGCATTCAATGTTGGAACTTTATTTAAAGTTGAATCGAATTCCAACGTTTCTAATGCAGATATTAAAAAGTCTATTTTATATTCTAAGAATAGAACGAAAACGGGAGACGACCGATATAATGTGGAACATATCTATAAAGCTTATATGGGTGGTATCGTTGGCTATAATAGTGGAAAAGTTAATATTGCGAATAATATCTCGACTGTCGCAGAACCACTATCTGCAAGACCTATGTTTGCAAGAAGAGTATATACTGTAACAACAAACTCATATACTTATTCTACATTTTATGGTGGAATCTCTGGACTTAACAAAGGTTCGATAACCAATGTTGTGAATAATAGAACAGGATCTGCCGGATACACAGGTGGCATTGCTGCGGTGAATTCAGGAAATACCGCTGTTATTAAAAATGCAATTAATTATGCCTCTTCAATGCAAGGGCTGGTGTGGTCAAATGAATCTGGTGCCAAGGTGATAAATTCATATTATGATAATACAATCAATACTTCAAAAGCAATAGGTACGCAGAAAGCTACAGCAGAGAATGCAATTGGTAAAACTACTGCTGATATGAAAAAGGATCAACTGGCTTGGGTTCTGAATACGGCTAATGGCACCGAAAAAAATAGTGGTATATGGTCTCGAGGAATAAATGGCTATCCAACATTTGCTTTGGGAGAATACAAAGCTGTTTATAAGGTGATTTTTAATGACGATGGATCCACAATGAACCGTTATACAAATTACAAAGGACTTGTGACATTCCCTGAGGATCCCGAGCCTGCCGAAGGCTGCGTTTTTAGTGGCTGGTACAATGCTAATGATGTCAAAGTCAAATCGTCAATGGTATTTAGCGCTGACCAAACTGTAAAGGCCGTTTATACTGATGCTAGTGATGTATTCTGGACTATCACATTCTACAATGCATCATCTGCCGATACCGTGCTAGAAAGTAAATCCTATCAGCATGGAAGTGTTGTGGCTTATGGTGGTGCAACTCCGACACTAGCTTCTACGGCTCAGTACACTTATACCTTCAAGGGTTGGGATGTAGAACCTACCAACGCTGTAGAAGACTTTGACTATCATGCGGTTTATGATTCTACGATTCGGTCATATACTGTTACGTTCAATAATACTGACGGCTCCAAAATTGAAAGCGCAACATTTGAATACGGCAAGATGCCGAGCTGTAGCAAAACTCCTACTCGTGCAACTACCGCCGAGTGGAAATATTCGCATAAGGGTTGGAGACCGGCTCTAGATTATGTTACCGAGGCAGCAACCTATACCGCGATTTATGATTCTAGCAAAGTTGAATATAAGGTAACATTTATGAACGGTACGACTGTTATTGATGAACAGATGGTTCCTTATGGTGATGCTGCTGTAGCTCCAGCTAACGTGACTCGTGAAGGTTATAAATTTACAGGCTGGAATACTTCATTTACAAAGGTGACTGAAAATTTGACGGTTAAAGCTTTATTTGAGGAAATTCCGGTTTATATTGTCAAAGTTGTGGATAGTGAAGGTGTGAAAATTGATAGCACCAAAGTTATGGAAGGGAAAACATATACTTTGCCTTCTGCTCCGAAAAAGGAAGATTACACTTTTGATGCCTATTATAACCTATTATAATGGTGATAAGAAACTTGGTGTTGCTGGAAATGTCATTTCTATTTCTGCAAATATTACGATTACGGCAAAATATACAAAGAATCCCAAGAGCAGTTCTAGTGTTGTTGTCTCTAGCTCAAGCGCAGTTCCTAAATCAAGTTCTAGCAGTACACCGAAATCTTCGAGTTCTGTAGTTTCTAGTTCAAGTAAAGAGATTGCTTCGTCGTCTTCGACTCCTCGCAATGACGAGTCGAGTTCTTCAAAGACGGTGAACTCTTCTAGCACGGCAAAGAGCAGTAGTTCTGCAAAAAGCTCTAGCAGTCAAGTTAAGTCTAGTTCTAGTAGTGTAGTAAAATCATCTTCAAGTAGCTCAAAGAAAGTAAGTTCTTCTAGTTCAGTGAAAAGCTCTAGTAGTAAGGGGAAATCGAGTTCAAGTAAAAAGAGCGATGCTATTGTCTCGAAGATGCAAATTCCAACATTCTCGCTTCAAGTGCAAGCGCGTTCTATACAAATCTCTGCTGCTCCAATAAATTCTGTGTATGCAATTTTCGATATGCAGGGACGAGTGCTTATGACCGGACGCGTTTCGACTGCAAACTTTAATATTGAATTGCCGCGAGCAGGGAGTTATTTGGTGAAAATAGGCAATCAAACTCGAAAAGTGAATATTCGATAATGTTTTGAATAAAAAGAAGAGACGGTTATGCCGTCTCTTTTAACTTATAATTCTAGCACTTTTGTGCTTTGTCGTTTTTCGCTTTCCCGGTGAAATTTGTGCTCGTTATTTTGAACACGGTTACGGTGGCGGCTTGCTCGGGCGTGAATTCGAACTTGTGCGGGCTAGTGGATTGCGTGGAATGCACGGAATTTGGGTGTTGCGCGGATCCTGCAGCCTGACGTTCCATCAGGAGTGAAAGCCCACGGCATTTTTCGGCGACATCTTCGACGATTTCGGCCTTGCCTTGTCCGACGACACTTGCGTAAAAGCGACCGCTTTTGCAATAAACGTCTTCGTGAATTTCGATGCGGTTTTCGACGCTCATGCTGAATGCGACATTCGGATTTTTGCGGATGCAGTCGAGTTTTTTGCCGACATGAGCGCAATGAAAATACAGTTCCAGAACGCCATCGTTTAGGCTGTACCCGAATGAAAGCGGAATCACGTAGGGCATGCTTGCATCGGCATCATCTGTCATCGCGACATGGCAGGTCGTGCACTGTTCGATAATCTTTGCGATGTTTTCGTCGCCTAAAACTTCTCTATCCTTGCGTCGCATTTTTCCTCAACTTTTTACGCTGTTTGAATTTAAATATAATCATTCAAAGGTGTTGTAATTCGTGAGGTCACAATTTGCGACTTCACGGATTTATATAAGCTTCAAAAAAAATTACACAATCGTGTTGTCCAGGCAGAAGACTTCGGCGAGTTGCTTGTCGTCCATGTCGGCGAGCCATGTTTCGCCGGCGTTCACGGTCAAGTTGGCGATGGCTTTTTTGGTTTCGAGGAGGGCGTTGATTTTCTCTTCGAACGTTCCCTTGGTGATAAAGCGGTGGACTTGTACATTGCGCTTTTGACCGATACGGAAGGCGCGATCGGTGGCTTGCGCTTCGATGGCTGGGTTCCACCACAAATCGTAATGGATGACTTGCGATGCGGCGGTGAGGTTGTGTCCGGTGCCGCCTGCCTTCAGCGAAAGAATGAGCACTTTGCAATCTGGATTCCCTTGGAAGTCCTGAATCATATCCGTGCGTTCTTTCTGTGTGCAACCGCCGTGGTAGAAATGCGTGCGGAGGCCGAGTTCCTCTTCGATGGTGGATTTTAGCAAGTGGCCCATTTCAGCAAATTGCGTGAAGATGAGCGTCTTTTCGCCTTGCTCCTGGATGGATGTGAGCAGGTCCAGGAGCATTTGCATTTTGCCGGATTCGAGTTTGCTGGATTTTTTGGAATCTGCGCTTTCTTGGGAGTCCGCGGCGTCTTGTGTCGAGGATGCGGCGCTTTTTGTGTTTGCGAGGCCTTTCAGGAATGTGGCGGGGTGGTTGCAGATTTGCTTGAGCGCGAGAATCATCTGCAAGATGATGCCCTTGCGTTTGAATAGGGCGTGTGCATCGTTTGCTTTTTCGCTGAGCGCCTGCTCCATTTCAAGCTCTTGCATAAAGTGCTCGAGCGTTTTTTGATAAAGGGCGGCTTGCGAGCGGGTGAGTTCGGCGTATTCGTCCTGGATGATTTTGTCGGGCAAGTCGCTGATGATGCTCTTGTCGGTCTTGAGACGGCGCAGCATGAACGGTGCCGTGATTTTGCGGAAAGTTTCGGCGACAATCTGGTTGCCGTTCTTTTGAATCGGCGTTTCGAACTTTTCGCGGAATTCGCTTGCGCTGGGGAAGAATCCGTGGTTCGCGAAGTCCATGATGGTCCAGAATTCCATGAGGCGGTTCTCGACGGGAGTGCCGCTCATTGCAATTTTCATGGGGGCGCGCATCCGGCGGAGCAATTTACTCTGTTCGCTATCGGCGTTCTTGATGTTTTGCGCTTCGTCGATGATAATCGTTTGCCATTCGTGGGAGTTTAGTTCATCGAAGTCTTTGCGGAACGTGGCGTATGTTGTGAGCAACACGTCGGCGTTGAATTTTTCGAGGTCGCGGCGACCGCCATGGTATGCGAAGAACGTGAGGTCCGGTGCAAACTTCTTGATTTCGACTTGCCAGTTGCAAAGGAGGCCGGCGGGCATCACAACGATGGCTTTTTTCTCTGCGAATTTGCCTTCCTGTTTCATCTTGAGAAGGAACGTGATGACTTGTAGCGTCTTGCCGAGGCCCATATCGTCGGCGAGAATGCAACCGAATCCGATTTCCAAATTTTTGTACATCCAAGAGTAACCGCGAATTTGGTAGGGGCGGAGTGTCGCGTTCAGATGTTCGGGCAACGGAATCTCTGTTTCTGCACGCCAGGCGTCGAATTGTTGCTTGAAATCGCTCGCCATTTCGACGGGAATGTTGTCGCATTCGCCGGTGAAGCAGGCTTGTACGAGTTTGGCTTGCGTGATTTCTGGAACGGAATCTTCTTCGAGGATTTCGTCGGTGGAAGTCGCGGCGTCTCCAGTAGCTTCCTCGGCGGCTTTTTTGCCGTTTTTCGCAGACTCACTAGATTTGCCTTCTATTTTATCTCGGATGGATTGCAAATCCTGTTCGGTAATTTGCACGTAACTCGACTTGAATTTCAAAAGCCCGTCCGCTTGTTCGGCGAGTTCCAAAAATTCCTTTGCCGAAACGTTTTCATCACCGATGGCGATTTCCCAGTCAAAATCTAGCAGGTCGCCAGCCGTGAACGCTCCAAAGCTCATGCTGCCTTGCAAACGCATCTTGGGTTTGGGCTTGCCAATATTCAACAAATTCTTCGGAATTTCGGTTTGTATGCCGAATAGTTGGAGTTTTTTGAGACAATCCTGCAAAAAGTCGAGGAGTTCTGTGCCGTGCATTAAAATCGGCTCGCTGGCACGGCGTTCAAGGTAGCTGTCGAGTGGCTTGAAGCTGTCGGCAATGCCGTTCAGAACGCTCAAAATCGAGAGTAGTCGAGAATCGTTATATTCGAAAAGTTCCGAAAGCGGCGTACGTTTCGCGGCATTTAAGAGTCCCGTCGCGTTCTCGGCGGCATTTGTCGAATTCTCGGCCGCATTCCCGGCGGCATTTCCGCTTGTACTCGAGGCGTCTTCGTCAAGTACAAATACATCCAAGGCAACGTCTTCGTCCCTTTCGCTACAGACAAACAAAATCTGCGTACGGCAGCCGAGGCACGAATACACCGAGAGCCATTGCTGTATTTTTCCCGGAATCGCATGGGCGTTGTTCGCGAGTTTTCCAGAGACGCTATCGAAAAAGAACGAAAGTAAGTTACCGTGATTTGTTTTGAGTGGTGTCTTGTATGTGCGAGCGAAT
>Ga0247611_10005972_pt1 | contig 15793 bp, 13 predicted proteins | sample 177DNAGHGhighgp2_FD_192422 | JGI IMG/M metagenome (GOLD analysis project Ga0247611, IMG submission 192422) | Sheep rumen microbial communities from Palmerston North, Manawatu-Wanganui, New Zealand - 1770 DNA GHGhigh gp2 | ecosystem: Host-associated > Mammals > Digestive system > Stomach > Rumen...
TCGGAATCGAGTGGAACTCAGATGTTCCGAAGAAAGAGGAGCAGATAATCGGGCCATTGGAGTTACCACCCATCTTGGTAACGTGAGCCTTCGGAGCCAGAAGTCCGCCATGAAGTGAGAAGTTGTCTTCAATTCTCAAGTCGGTAGCGTCTGCAGCAACCCACAACACTTTTCTATCACGATTGTCAGAAGAATCGTTCGGTACAGAATAACTGGAGAAGTTACCATAGCGAAGCTGCGGGAAGGAAGATGTTGCTGCGTTATTCATGTTGATAGCAACATTAACGCCTTCCGGAACATAAAGAACATCCACTCTGGAGGTAAGGTTCAGAACGAGAACATCCTTCTCTGCATTAAAACCTGCAGGAGTGGAAGCTTCCATCTCAACCCATCCACTACCCTTAGTCTTTACAACAGCGTTAGCCTTGGATGTAGCGAAGCTCTTCACCTTGTTTGCTTTGCTGATCATGGAATCTTTCTTACCGGAAAAATCAATGGAGATTCCTTCTACAACACCATAATTGTTGTTGCAGAAATTATACTGGTTTCCATGAACATTTCCGATTGAAGAAACATTAAGGTTACCACTTAAGGTGTAAATGTTCTTGAAATTCAGTTGACCCTTTACTACAAGCTGGGGAAGTCCAACTGCACCGGCAGATCCTTCACTTCCTGCGAAAGAGAAATTACCGAATGTGGCATTTCCGCCAACTGCGATCGGGCCCAAAGAGTGCTGGCCTTCTCCATCGCCTGATCCGAAATCACCAAATGTAAACAGAGCATAGTTAAACGGATTCGATGCACTCAAACCCGAACCTGACTCGTAATAAAGATGATTCGTTGCAATGCTAGATGGGAGAGCTGCGATACCCTGTGTCCCGAGGAATGCTAAAACTAAAGTACTTGATAATGTCTTTGCCCAACGACCAAATCTGCTCCGGCCGTGAGCACCTGAGTGTGTCTTTGCTTCTGTCATTTACAACCCTCCGTGATACAAACTGAATACGGTCATACCCATATTCCCACTTTTACTTAACCGATTTCATTGTACTAATATTGATATAGTATTTCAATATCATTTCTTTGTGCATAATGAACAAAAATTTCACAATTTAGACACATTTCAAAAGCAAAGAGCCGTGAAATTGCTCACAGCTCTTTAAAAAAAGCAAAATAATGATATTTTTGCATCAAGATTTTTAATGTGTAATGTACCAGAACAAGATGATAGCAGCCAGTGCAATACCAATTGCAGCAAGAACGCGAAGAGCGGATATTGGAGCGTTTCCGGCAACCTTACCAGTCTGTCCGTTAACCACAAACTGGTAAACCTGTTCATTGTATTTAAAGGAAGAGATCCACACAGGTACTAAAAGATATTTGTACGTTATATTGCTATAAAGTGTGGAGAAATGGAGTGAGTCTACACGATCGCATCTCCAGGACTGCTGGATGTATCTGCGAATGTTAGAATTCAGCCTGGCTTTAATGGATTCCTGGGCTAATCCCCACCCTTCCTGAAGACCGATCGAATATCTTTCAGCAATGAATCCGGCAACCACTTGTGGCGAATATGGAACTAACTTTGTGAAGTCGAAAGGTTCACATGCCTTAATGCGATTGTTGTTATTTCTCTTGGATGCCATGACCGTCTGATCGTCAATGAATTCCTGGTAAACTCCCTGCACAGGACGCCATGTTGTCTCTGTCACATAACTGTCGCCACGCTTTACCCTGCGGTCGAAACCGGCACGGGCACTGAAATTGGATGTTGTTTGTGTATCATATGTCCAGTACGGAAGATATACACCCTGGAAAGATTCCGGCTTGGCACTCTTCTTAGCTTTGGAAGGTGTAAAAATCTTTCCGCCGATCCATGAAGCAAATCTTTGTCCCGCTTTTTCCTTGGTAATTGCGAAAGGAACGACCGCGCCTGGAGCCATCGAGTTTTCCGAAGCTGCCGGCATAACACTTGTTGATCCACAGAAAGGACATACAGCTGCGGTTTCCAACGCATCATAAATCGATTCGGCACCACACTGCTTACAGACAACGGATTTTTTCTGTGCGCCCCACTCAAAACTTGCAGTTTGTGTGGCAGATGCAAAATCCATTTCACAGATCTGATTGTCGGCGGTCGGAGGCGGAAGTTCTGTTTTATAACCACAGAATTCACAAAGCATTCCACCCGTTCCCGGATCACAAACGACCGTGGCACCACAGTTCGGGCACTTCTTATTGGTTACATCCTCGGTAACTTCATTCATGATCGGTTGATTCAGGTTTTCATTAAAATCTGACATAAGATCCTCCTACTCTTCACAATATATTTCGTAAGAAAGCGGTTTCAAAACGAAACGCTTCACATTATCTGTCTGCGCTCCTTCTTCTTGCGTAACAGCTATCCGCCCGGTATCGATATCAATATCCACTACCATTGTCATTTTATCACTTCGGTTTACGATACACAAAACCTTTTGTGCCCCATCACATATAGATCCAAAGTGGTCTTTTCTCCCCTCATTGAGATACCGTTCGTAGACCAGAAAATCTCCTTTGGCATAAAGTATACGGATCTCTCCATTTCGCAAGACCGAGTGCTGTCTTCGAAGTCCGCTTAATCTTCTATATTCCGCCAGCATTTCTGTCTGTAAGCCGTCTTCTCTTCCCCACGGATATGTTCTTCGGTTAAAAGGATCACGATATCCTTCCATGCCGATCTCATCCCCGTAGTAGATACACGGACAGCCGGGATAAGTCATTTGAATGGCAAATGCCATACACATCAGGGCACTACCTTTTTCTCTTTCTTCCTCAGACAAAAACATATCCTTCTGAAGTGCTCTTTCTCCGGGATCGGGTTTGCCCGCAAGCAACGTAATAGCACGCGGAACATCGTGGCTGGAGATCAGGTTCATCATGCAGTAAAACATCTCATCCGGAAAACTCTCTCTATGCCGTTCCATCGTAAGCGCCCAGGAATGTGCATCGATATCCCCCTTCAGGAAATGAAGTAGATTAGCCCGGAAAGGATAACCCATCACGGTATCGTGCGTCCTGCCGAAAGCAAAATCTCTGTAGTTTCCATAGCTAATCTTCGTAGTTGCATCTTCCCACACTTCACCCAGAACAAGTCCCTCTCCGGATGTGGCCAGCTTAACGCAGCTACGCATCTCACGAAGGAATGAATCCGGAAGCTCATCCGAAACATCAAGCCGGATTCCGCTGGCACCGCCTCGAAGCCAACTGGAGACAACACCGTTCGGACCGAGGATATAATCCCGATAAGACAGGTCGTTTTCTTTGACGTTAGGCAGATCCGGGAATCCCCACCATGAATCATATCCCACGCTTCCGTCTTCATTGCGGTAAAAGGAATACCAGGAGGAATACTCACTTGCTTTGCCCGTAGTATATGACTCGTATGCTCCGATACCCTGGTAGCGGGACAGTTTATTAAAATATCGACTGTCCGCGCCGGTATGACTGAACACACCATCCAATATATAGCGGATCCCCTTTTCATGCATAACGGAAGAAAAATCCTTATATCCTTCCTTTCCTCCCAGGATAGGATCGACATTCATATAATCCGCCGTATCATATCGATGATTGGATCTGGCTTCACAAATAGGGTTAAGGTACAGTACGTCAATGTTTAACGCCTGCAGATAATCCGCTTTCTCGGCAATTCCGCGCAAGGAACCTCCATAGAAGTCACAGGCCAGATATCCTGTCTGCGGTTTTCCTTCAATATCTACATCTTCATACCAGTCTTCGTGCGTGATCCGCTCAGGTCTTTTCTCTTCTGAAGCTTTCAAATCAGCAAAAGAGAATTGTCCGTCACGATGAAAACGATCCGGAAAGATCTGATACATTACAGCGCCCTTCATCCAGTCCGGCGTATGAAAATCTTTGTCATATACCGTAATTTGGAAAGCATGAGGATATTTTTCTTCCATCACGCCGACTCTGGGCGCAGAAAAAGCAAACTTACCTCTTCCGTCTTCACCTTTCCAAGACGCTACATAATAAAGATAGGTTTTCCCTTCATCATGTTTTCGATAAAGCAGTTCATGATAAGCAGGATCAACGATCTTCTCAATATCCTGTGCAGAACTACGAAGGCAAAACCAGTAAAAAAGAAGCCCCGGCTCCGATGGCATGCGCAAATCCGCAGACCATCGGATACCGTCGGCTTTATCTTTTTTGCATTGAAGTTCACTATATTCCAAGGAATATAGACCATAAGCATAACACAAGATGACTTGATCTATTTGACAATCAACATCGATCGAGATGGTAACGTACGCACCTGTCTTTTGTGCTCCGAAAGGTGAACGGTATTCACTTTTTCTCGAACAATGGACCACTACGTCCGCTGCGTTAGCGATATGGGTTCTCATGATTACTTCTTCTCTTCTTTCGGTTCTTCCTTCTTCACACTCTTCGTGGCACGAGGCTTCTTCGCAACAGGTGCTTTCGCCTTCTCTTCTTTCACCTCAGCCGTCTTTTTCTTCGTTGCCGGTTTCTTCGCTTTAGAAGTCTTCTTTCCCTTCTCCTTTCTCAGATCCAGGATCTCCTCCGTCAGCGGCTTCTTCTCAGGTTCTGTGATAGAAATACCGGTAATAAAGGAATAGAGTCCGGCGTACTCTTGAGCAGAACGTTTCCAGGAATAATCTGCTTTCATGCCTTCTTCGATCAACTTGTTCCAAACGTCTTTGTTGTGACGATACAGATCGCAAGCATATTTTGTTACGAAGAGGAATTCATGGGCATTAATGTTCGCGAAAGAGAAGCCGTTTCCTTCACCGGTGAATTCATTATACGGAATGACTGTATCACGCAATCCGCCTGTTTCACGAACGATCGGAATCGTACCGTATGTCATAGCGATCAGCTGAGATAATCCGCAAGGCTCGAAAAGCGATGGCATCAGGAAAATATCCGCGCCGGCATAGAGCGTATGTGCCAATCCGTTATCGAAAGAAATACATGCACACATTTTTCCCGGATTACGAGCGGCAATATCTGCCAAAGCATGTTCATAGTAAGCATCGCCTGTTCCCAGGATAACGATCTGCATACCATCGTAGAGCATCTCTTCGATTACGCGAAGCAGGAGATCCAAGCCTTTCTGGTCCACCAGACGGGAGATCATCGTACACAACGGCGCACCCGGATTCACCTCCAGGCCGAGCTGTTCCTGTACCGATTTCTTATTGATCGCCTTTCCTTCCTGGTAATTCTTGATCGAGTATTTCGCAGGAATCATCGGATCTTTGCTAGGATTATACTCATCCGCATTGATACCGTTCAGGAAGCCGGAAACCTTGTAGGCATAACGCTGCAAGGTATGATTCAATCCTTCACCATAGTAATCCGTCATGATCTCATATGCATAGGTCGGGGATACCGTGGTAACAGAATTGGAATATACAATACCGGCTTTCATGAAGTTAACGGCACCATCTTTCACAGAAAGCTCATCCGTCAGATATTCGCTTGGAAGATCCAGCAGATCCTGGATCACTTCGATACCGTGAATACCCTGATACTTCAGGTTATGGATCGTATACACCGTCTTCACGTCATTGTGATAACCGTACTTCTTATAATGGGCATCCAAGAGCAACGGCATCATTCCGGACTGCCAGTCATTACAGTGGAGCACATCCGGTTCAAAGCCCATGAAGTCACCCATAAAGTCCAGCACTGCTCTCTGGAAGAAGCAGAAACGCTCAATATCGAAAACATACTCTACATAGACCTGATCGAAATTGAAGTAATACTCGTTATCCACGAAATAATACTGGACTCCGTTCATCTTCAGTGTATAAAGTCCGGCATAAAGAGAACGCCAACCCATTTTGATCATCTTCCAACCAATGAAATCAAGATTATGGGTCTGCTTCTGCTTGATACTTTTATAAAGTGGCATGATCACTCTGGCGTCACAATGGTGATGCTGCAATTCCACCGGAAGCGCACCGACCACGTCCGCCAGGCCTCCGACCTTCGCAAAAGGATATACCTCAGATGAAACAAACAGAACTTTGATAGTATTCATACAATTGCTCCCTTTCCGATCACGACCGGATAATCCTTGTGTCCCACAAGTTTGATTCCCGGACGAACCACAGAATTCTTATCAAGGATGACATTCTCCAGATAACAGTTATCCGAAATATGAACATCCTGCATGATCACACAATTCTTGATCACTGTATTCTTGGAAACGGCAACTCCACGGAACAGGATCGATTCCACGACCTGTCCGCTGATACGGCAACCATCAGATACGATGGAGTCCGTCACCTTGCAATCATCGGAATACAGTGTCGGTGCCTCATCTTTTACCTTCGTAAAGATCGGCATACCATTCCAGAACAGATCCGCACGGATCTGATTGTTCAGAAGCATCATGGACGAGTTAAAGTAGGACTGAATGTTGTTGATACGAAGTACAAGTCCTTTGTACTCATACGCATGTACACGAAGAGTATCGTATTTCTTAACGAAGGAGTGAATGCCAACATGATTCGTTCCTCTTGCCATCATTTCCGCAATCAGATCGATGAGCAATTCTCTTCGAAGAACGATAATACCCATACTGCTCTTGCTGAAAGAACTCTTCTCAGGATTGAAAAGAAGATCTTTTACCCATCCCCTTCGATCAATATCCAGAATGTAATTCGGTCCACCGAATTTCGTTCCGTCACGATTATACATAACGGAAATATCCGCGCCACATGCCTTAAAATCTTCCACGAAATCCGTGAAGGTCGTATTCAGGATCACATTACTTGCCGCCATGATCACATAAGAAGCTTTACTCGAACGGATAAAGTCCAGAAGTCCGGCCATCTCCTCATCACCCTGAACAGATGTTGCTTCCGAGTTTACATATGGAGGCAGAATATGAAGTCCGCCTGAATTCTTTCTGTCCAGATCCCAGGAAGATCCTGTACCAAGATGGTCCATCAACGATTTGTACTTGGTATAGGTATGAATACCAATATTCTTGATCCCGGAATTGACCATATTGGAAAGCATATAGTCTATGATACGATATCTTCCACCGAAAGGAATAGCAGAAAGAGCACGAGGCTTGGATAGCTCACCGAGCGTAATCTTTTTATTATCACCAAGGATTAATCCCATTGCATCTATAAACATCTTCGTCTCTCCTCCCAATTACACGCGAAAAATCTCTTCGATCACGTTGTCTTTCTTCGGTACATTGATATCTTTGTCCACCTGGCAATTGGCAGGGATCACGGCATCCGCCTTGATCCGCAGTCCGGCTTCAATAACAACGATGCCTTCCTGGCAGATCTTTTCATTCAAGTACGGACTCTTTCCCTTCACATCGGAACCTGCATGAACATTCTCACCGATGATCGTACCGGACGCGACGATACATCTGTTCAGGTGTGCTCCCGCTTTAACAGTAACTCCCGGGAACAATACACAATCCTTAACGTATGCGCCCTTTTCTATAGTAACTGAGTTGGAAAGTACGGAATGCAATACTGAACCGAATATCTGACAACCATCTGTCAGCGCCGAACCGCGGACCTCCGCACTGTCACCCAGGAATTGCGATGGTTTTACAGGATTTCGGCTGTAGATTCTCCAGGAACGGTCGATAAGATTGATCTCATGCGGGCGATCCAGAATATCCATATTCGATTCCCAAAGTGAGGAAATGGTACCTACATCCTTCCAATATCCGGAGAATCGGAAAGCACACAATTTCTTTCCCTGTTCCAAAAGCATCGGAACAATATTCTTACCAAAGTCATTATTAGACTTGGGATCTTCCTCATCCTCAATCAATGCCTTGCGAAGCACATCCCATGTGAAGATGTATACACCCATAGAAGCAAGGTTACTCTCCGGTTTTGCCGGTTTCTCCACAAATTCAGTGATCACATCATCGTCTTTTGTATTAAGGATACCGAAACGGGAAGCTTCTTCCCAAGGAACTTCAAGGACTGCCAATGTAGCGTCGGCCTGTTTCTCAATATGCTGTCTGAGCATCTCCGCGTAATTCATCTTATAAATGTGGTCACCGGAAAGGATCAGAACATATTTCGGTTCACAATCATCAATAAAATCGCGATTCTGATAGATTGCATTCGCCGTACCCTTATACCAGTCGCTCTTTCCCGTTTTCTGGAACGGCGGAAGTATAAATGCGCCTCCGTTATTTCGGTCCAGATCCCATGGATGTCCATTACCAATATAAGTATTCAATGCCAACGGCTGATACTGAGTCAGAACACCAACAGTTTCAATTCCTGAGTTTGCACAATTGGACAGAGGAAAATCGATTATCCGGTAACGGCTGCCAAAAGGTACAGCCGGCTTGGCAATGCTCTTTGTCAGGACGCCTAATCTGGAGCCCTGTCCCCCTGCTAAAATCATTGCGACTACTTGCGCTTTCGCCATAATTAGAACCTCCGTATTCCTTATTCTTGTAATTTCTTATTCTTACTACTTGTTTTGGTCGTTGCCTTGCTGCGCTTTTTTGTATCGGACTTTGCAGTTGTCTTCTCCACTTGCTTCGTCACGGATCTACTGCCCGTTTTCGCCGCGGGCTTACTTACTTTCTTGGTTTTGGGCTTTGCAGAAGTACTCCCCTTCACTTTCTGGAAATAGATACCGCCAAGCGGAGGAAGGTTTACCGAAATGTGGTAGGGTTTTCCATTCCAGCCCTCGTCGTTGGTCACGAAAACACCTTTCTCATCTGAACCATCTGGATACCCGCTTCCACCATACTTCATGTCATCGGTATTCAGAAGGATCTTGTATTTTCCTTTCTCCGTCACACCGATATTGTAGTTTTCGAGTGGTACAGGAACCATATTTAAAGCTACGTAAATATCTTCCTGATTGGCTACGCCCTTACGCTTGAAAATGGAAACATTATTCTTCACGTCAGAAGCATCGACCCATTCAAAGCCGCCCCAGGAATGGTCATCCTGCCACAACTGAGGATTCTTGATATAGAAATGATTCAGATCGGCCACATAGTCCTGAAGCAGCTTATGGGATTCATACTGCAACATGAACCATTCCAGCTGCTCGTAGAAACGCCATTCAATAAACTGACCGAACTCCGAACCCATGAAATTCAGTTTGGCTCCAGGATGTGCCATCATGTACATAAACATGAGACGAAGATTAGCAAACTTTCTCCAATTGTCTCCCGGCATCTTATCAATAAGGCTCTTCTTACCATGCACCACCTCATCGTGTGACAGGCTCAGAATGAAATTCTCGGAAAAAGCGTACATCATGGAGAAACAGAACTGGTCGTGATGCCATTCCCTGGCATAAGAATCAGTCTGGAAATAATCCAAGGTATCATGCATCCAGCCCATATTCCACTTGTGTGTAAAACCAAGGCCTCCGTCACTCACCGGATGGGAAACCTTAGGCCATGCAGTCGATTCTTCTGCGATCATCATGACATACGGATACTTCTCGGAAACGATCGTATTCAGATTACGGATGAAATCAATGGCTTCCAGGTTATCTGTTCCACCATAGATATTCGGTATATACTCTGTTCTGCCATAATCACGATACAGCATGCTGGAAACAGCATCCATACGGATACCATCCAGATGGAACTCTTCGATCCAGAAGATCGCATTGGAGATTAAGAAAGACTGGACTTCCGCCTTGGAATAATCGAAGACGAAAGTTCCCCACTCTTTATGTTCACCGATGCGGGGATCCTTATATTCATAGCATGCAGCGCCATCAAACTTGACAAGGCCCTCTGAATTCTTCGGGAAATGTGCCGGTACCCAGTCCAGAATGATCGAGATCCCGTTTCTGTGTAAATAGTCAACGAAATACTTAAAGTCTGCAGGTGTACCGAAACGGCTGGTCACAGCATAATAGCAGATCACCTGATAACCCCAGGAATCATCAAGAGGATGCTCCAGTATAGGCATCAATTCAATATGGGTATATCCCATTTTCTTACAATACTGGGCAAGATCCTTGGCCATCTCTTTATAAGTCATGAAATTGCCGTCTTCATGCCGCCGCCAGGAGCCTAAATGCACTTCGTAAATAGAGATCGGACGAGGTGCGCAAGCATGCACTCGCTTGGAAGTAAACTTCTCATCCTTCCAGACATAATCATCCGGATCATAAAGGATCGATGCATCAGCAGGACGCGTTTCGCAATGCCTTGCATAAGGATCGACTTTATTCACCCGGCTTCCATCTGCGCCATAGACATGATATTTATATCTATCCCACTGCTTGGCTCCGGAAATAAAGCATTCCCAGATACCGGAATCGCCAATACGGTTCATGTAATCCGCTTCCGGATTCCAGTCATTAAAATCTCCAACAACACTTACTGACTTGGCTTTCGGTGCCCAGACACGAAATAAAAAACCCTTTTGCCCCTTGTCCGAGGTGAAAGGTCGGGAACCAAGATAGTTATAACTTTTGTAATCTTTTCCTGTATTGAAAAGATAAGCTTGATCCATGATTACACTCCTTCAAGACGGATAACCCCATATTTGTTTATATCAAACATTATAACGCAACCTTTTCGATTCTCCTAGCATTATAAACAAAAAAGAGCCGATTTCTCGGCTCTCTTTTATACTAAGTAACTAGTTTATCCCTAAATATCAATAAAAGGTGCATTTTGTAAAACTTTTGTTAATTCTAACGTCAAAGCACCGTCACCACTTTATTTGGCGAATTCTGCACCCTTATCAAAAGCACTCAGGTTATTCGGGATCATGTGGTGTCTTCTCTCCGGGAGAACATCGTACAGGGCTTTTTCGAAAGAATCTCTTGTAAAAGCGCCGGTTGCAGCAGAAACGCAACCAAGAAGAACGATCGTCGCATACGCCATGGAACCCAGTTCACTGGCGATCTCGGAAGAGTTGATCGGAATGAAGCGGATATCTGTACGCTTCGGAGTAACCTTTACGAGAGAGGAGTCAATGATGATGATTCCACCCGGTTTTAAGGTATCTTCGAACTTTTCCAGCGAAGGCTGATTCAATGCGATAAGAACGTCCGGCTCATTGATTACAGGAGAACCGATCGGCTCATCGGAAATAACAACAGAACAGTTCGCTGTACCACCACGCATTTCCGGACCATAGGACGGGAACCAGGATACTTCTTTTCCTTCAATCAAAGCAGACTCTGCCGCCATCTTACCTGCGGAAAGCACGCCCTGACCACCGAATCCGGCGAGAATAATAGAAAAATCGATCATGTTATCACACCTCCAGATCCTTACCCTTGAACACACCCAAAGGATACTGCGGAACCATCTTCTCTTTGCACCATTCAAGTGCTTCGATTGGCTCTTTACCCCAGTTTGTCGGGCATGTAGACAGGAATTCAACCATTGCAAAACCAAGACCGGCCTGCTGGACACGGAAAGCTTTCGCAATCGCCTTCTTTGCTTCCTGGATATGCTTGAAATCAAAGAGCGCAACACGCTCAATATACACCGCACCGGTAAGTGTGGAAAGCATCTCACTTACATTGATCGGGTAACCGCGTGTCTCCGCATCACGTCCTAAAGGAGAAGTTGTTGTAACCTGTCCAAGAAGTGTAGTCGGAGCCATCTGACCGGATGTCATACCATAAACCGCATTGTTTACAAAGAATGTGCAGATCTTCTCTCCACGGGCAGCTGCATGAACGATCTCCGCAGTACCGATGGAAGCGAGGTCACCATCACCCTGGTATGTGAAAACCAGTTCTTCCGGCTTACAGCGCTTGATACCGGTTGCCACAGCCGGAGCACGGCCATGTGCAGCCTGAACCATATCACAGGAGAAATAATCATAGTTGTTGTATGTGCATCCTACAGATGCGACACCAATAGTCTTGTCCAGGATATCCATCTCTTCCATAACTTCCGCGATAAGACGGTGAATAATACCGTGCATACAACCCGGGCAGTAGTGGAACGGCTTATCTGTCAAGCCTTTTGTTTTCTGAAATACAATTGCCATCTTAGATCTCCCCCTTATGAATCTTTACGATCTCGTCCAGGATCTCTTTCTGTGTCGGCAGGTTACCACCCATACGACCATGGAAGTATACCGGCTTCTTGCCATTTACTGCGAGACGTACATCTTCGATCATCTGACCGGCAGAAAGCTCTACATCGAGGAAGCCCTTCACACTAGGCATATCAGCAACACGAGCCACTTCCTTTGTCGGGAAAGGCCACAGCGTGATCGGACGGATCATGCCAACCTTGATTCCCATCTCAGCAGCCTGACGGATTACATTCTTGCAGATACGGCTACAAGTACCATAAGCGGTGATGACAACTTCAGCATCCTCCACATTCACGGTTTCGACCATGACTTCCTTCTCTTCGATCTCTCTGTACTTAGCCTGAAGCTCGAGATTCTTAGCTTCCAGATCATCCGGATCGATATAAATGGATGTGATCGTATTATGCTTTGCGCGGCCATGCATACCTGTTGTCGCCCATGGCTTTGCAATTTCCTTGGTCTCTTCCTTCTCTTTGAAGGCAACCGGTTCCATCATCTGGCCAATAGTACCATCACCAAGGATCATAACCAGAATTCTATATTGATCAGCAAGATCGAAAGCCTTGACTGTCAGTTCATAAAGCTCTTGTACAGAAGCCGGAGCAATAACAAGGTTCTTATAGTCACCATGTCCGCCACCTTTAGTAGCCTGGAAATAGTCACTCTGGGATGGGAGGATACCACCAAGTCCCGGGCCGCCACGCATGATGTTGACAACGACTGCCGGAAGCTCAGCACCGGCAATATAAGAAATACCTTCCTGCTTCAAGCTGATTCCCGGAGAGGATGAAGAGGTAAGAACTCTCTCTCCCGTAGCAGCTGCACCATAAACCATGTTAATTGCAGCCACTTCACTTTCTGCCTGTACGAATGTACCACCATGCTTGACCATCTCTCTGGCCATGTAATGCATGACTTCTGTCTGAGGTGTGATCGGGTAACCGAAATAATGACGGCATCCGGCACGGATCGCAGCTTCTGCGATAACCTCATTTCCCTTCATTAAAACTCTCTTTGCCATACGATCTCTCCTTACCTTTCCACCGTGATAACCGAATCAGGACACGTTGTTGCACAGAAAGTACAACCGATGCACTGATCAAGATCTACACAGGAAGCAGGATGATAGCCTTTGGAATTCAAGCGCTCTTTGTCGAGAACAAGAATCTTTTTCGGGCAGGCATACACACATAAGCCGCAGCCCTTACACAAATCTTCTTGAAAAGATACTTTAGCCATATGTCCCTCCTGATATTTTATTGCGTATTATGAATTATAGTCTTGCCAGTAGGATAAATCAACATCGCAAAAAGCCACGAATCTGAACGTTTTTCACTCTAGTTCCTATGTATTCTGCCCTAATAACCTAATGAAACCCACATATTCATCAATGCCGGTATGTTTTTAGTAAGGGGATCCGGTGAACCGGATCCATGCACCAGCACAAATCCTGGATACTTTCCCGGCGCTGTAGGAGCAAAATACCATCCCTCATTATACGTTTCTGTGATGCTATATTGTTTTAACGTACCATCATAAGTCTTTTCTGTCTCTGCCTGAACTTTTTATCAATAACAAGATTATTTGTTGAATACATATTCAAAAAAACCGCCCCAATCGATCTGATTGAGACGGTTATTTTGAATAAATCAGTTATATGTAGATCAGGACTTCTTCAAAAGATCGCGGATCTCGGTAAGAAGTTCAATATCCTTCGGAGTCTCTTCCGGTGCTTCCTCTTTCTTCTTGGCAAGCTTGTCTTTTGCCTTATTGATAACACGGATCACAACGAAAATAGCGAAAGCAACAATGATGAACTCAAGAACAGCATTGATCAGTACACCATATCCGATCGCAACTTCTTCCTTCACCACTTCGCCAAGAGAATTCGTCTCCGCTGCCTGGAGAACATACTTCATGTTAGCAAAATCCACGCCGGACGTGAGCATTCCGATGCACGGCATAATGATGTGATCTACCAGAGCAGTTACGATCTTTCCGAAAGCAGCACCAATAACTACAGCAGTTGCCAGATCAATGACATTACCTCTCATTAAAAAAGCCTTAAAATCTTTCCACATAAACAAACCCTCCGTTAATATTTATTAGACAATCAAATTATATCAAATTACATTACGATTGAATGATTTATTTTTTCTCTTTCTTCTTCTTTTTCTGCTTTTTTTCCTTGCCGGCTTTCTCCGCTTTGCTCTTGGACTTGTTCTTCTTTTTAATCTCATCGGAAGAAACGACCGTCATTTCCGCTTTCTCTTTCGTCTTCGGATGATCATCGATCAACACTTCCAGATCCGATATCACTTTCTTCACCGATTCGTTGTTAATGCTGTAAAAGCACTCTCTTCCGATTTTATCGACATTTACGATATTCAGCTTTACAAGCATATTCATATGATGGGAAAGCGTAGGCTGAGTAATACTAACATGTCCCAAAACATCCTTTGCACGCAGATGGCGGGATGAGGATAGAGAGTTCAGGATCTGTATACGGGTAGCATCCCCTAACGCGGCAAAAATAGCACTATTCGTCTCCATATGCGTCTCCTATTATGCGATCAGCTGGCCTTTGAGTGCTTCTTCGAAATCGGACAGGTTAGCGCATGCAACCACTTCGGTATTATCCTCAAGAAGGATATCCTCATCTTCCTTGACTAACAGTGTCATCGGAACACCAAGTTTTCTAAGTAGCAGAAGCTGATACTCTTTACTTGGCTGACTGGCAAGATATTTGCTGAGCATCCGGAGAACCTGCTTGGCGTCTTCAAGATAAATACCCGACAGGCGCATGAGATGGTCGATCACATATACACCGAACACATCATCGAACATCATTTTCTGCTTCTCAGGGAAACATGAAGTAAACACGGTCATCGCAATCTTGGAAACAAGATTCAGATTAATAAAATCCTCGACAGGAATACAGAAACTCTTCACATTAGGAGAGAAGATTTCCTGAAGCTGTTCCACTGTGAGCTCGCCTTTGAGATCCTGAATGCGCTCAATGCGAGCCAGGACACGGTCTCTTGGGAGAAAAGTCTCCTGACCTGTTGTCGTAGCTTTGTGGATAAACCAGCTTTCCGGAATCAATTTCATTCTCTTCCAACGATACAGCGTGCCGTATGAAATATGCGTTGCACGCAAAAGCTGTTTTTTCGAAATCAATTCTTCATTTTCGAACATGGCGACTCACCTCACAAAAGAATAGCTGCAGACATTTCTCATAGAAACATCCACAGCTATCATTTTATAGAGGCAATGTTACAACTTCTAAACATCCGTGTGCCAATTGCGTTCCTTTTTTCATCCAGGACGCGGATCAGATGTTACAGAAGGATCATGCAGCGAAGAAATAACTCAACTCGTCAATGAAGTCGTTGATATCGCCGTGCATGATGGGGCAAACGCATCACGTGCAAGGAAGTAAAGCAGGATGCAGAAGATCAAAACAAGGATGATGCCGATGATCTTCCAGATCAGTACAGCACGTGACAGATTCTTTCTGCTCTTCTTCTTTCCGGAGACGGAGAAGATAATGGAGCAGATAAATCCGACAACCGGAATTGCGAAAAGCAATAACAGCCAGAAAGCGCCGCCAACAGACAGTGGCTTGCGATCCGCATCGGAAACCACTTCATTCTTCGTTGTTGGTTCCGGTTTAAATGAAGATACCGGCGAAGGTACATTGTCCGGTGTGAGCGGAG
>Ga0247611_10005973_pt1 | contig 15792 bp, 8 predicted proteins | sample 177DNAGHGhighgp2_FD_192422 | JGI IMG/M metagenome (GOLD analysis project Ga0247611, IMG submission 192422) | Sheep rumen microbial communities from Palmerston North, Manawatu-Wanganui, New Zealand - 1770 DNA GHGhigh gp2 | ecosystem: Host-associated > Mammals > Digestive system > Stomach > Rumen ...
CCTATATTTATATTATACATAATTATAGCCTAAAAAAAAAGAATAATGCTTTCGCATTATCCTTAGTTTATAAATCCAATGTATTGATCAAGACAACTATCAGGGCATCTATCAATCAAATCTAAAAATGCTGTTTTATTAGCTCCAAAGCTAAATGATTCAACATCTGTACAATTGAAGAATGCTGATCTACCTACTACTTTAAGTGATCCAGGTAGAGTAATAGTTTTAAGTTTATTACAATTATAGAATGCTTCAGCATCAATCTTTGTTATTGCAGATTCAATCAATAATAGATTTTCTAAATTAGTACAATCATAGAATGCACTTTCGCCAATTTCAGTTATTGAATGTTGTCCATCAAAATTAACTAATGCCTTACATCCAAAAAATGCCTTAACACCAATCTTTTTAATACCAAGTTCAGGATTATTATAGTGCTTAACAGTTGTTAATGATGTACAATCCATGAATGTATATCCTTCTATTTCACTAATAGTTGCTTTTGTTAAATCAACTTCTACTAGATTAACAGCTCCAGCAAATGCATAAGCATTAATTGAAGTTGTTTTATCACTTATTACAATTTTGTCTTGACTGCTTGCAACAGGATAAGCAATTAGCCTTTTTTTATCAATCGTATATAGAGCTTCATCATGAACTATATAGTTTGTATTTGACTCATCAACCCTAATTTCTTCTAACTTTTTACATAATCTAAGCGCATCATCTTCAATAACTGTAACACTCTTAGGAATTACTATACTCATTATAGATGAATTATAAAATGCTCTTGCAGAAATATTTGTTAAAGTAGATGGTAAATAAATTTTAAACGCATCTTTTTTCTTTGTTTTTTCATCTTCAGTATAATACTTACATAATTCAAAACAAGAATCAGGAATTACTTCTACTTGTGTTTTAGATAAATCCATTTTACTTAATCTATGACAATAATAGAATGACTTATTTCCTAGAGTTTTTAAAGTTGTTGGAACATTAATGTTAGCAAGTAATAAACAATTACTAAAAGCTCCATCACCAATTGATTCTATCACTGTATTTTTAAAATCTAAGAATTGTATTTTCTTATCATCAGCAAATGCATAATTACCTATTTTTTTAGTAGTACTTGATAATGTAACATCTTTTAAATTATCTAATGCATAAAAAGCATAATCACCAATTTCTTCAATTTCAAGTTCACTAAAATCAAGCTCAGTAATTTTTTTGCATCCATTAAATATCTTTGATTCTATTTTTTTAACAGTTTTAGGAAATGTTACTTTTTCTAATAAATCACACTTAGAGAATAATTCAGTACTAATAGTATCTATTGAAGTTAATGATAAATCCATCTTAACTAATTTATCACAATCTTCAAAAACATTTTCACCTATTGATTTTATAGTTGTACAGTATTTAATATCAACTAAATTACTACAGTTTTTAAATGCATTATCTCCTATTTCTTCTACCTTTGATTTAGACATATCTACATTTTTAATTCTATAAACATCTTCAAATGAATAGCTCTCTATTCTTTTTACTAGATGCTTATCTATAGAATAAGGAATGATAATATCTGTTTGATTTTTATAGTTTTTATTTAAGCCTGTAATAGTAACTTCATCACCATTTAGAGTAAACTCATAAATAGTGTTTTTACTTGATGCATATACATTTTTATCTTTGCCACAACCAAATAAAAAGAATGGCAATATCATAAATGGAATGATTGCTTTTTTCATAAAAAATCACGCCCCTCAATTTATTTTACCATATTTTATTATAAAATAATACATTTTTATATATAACAAAAAGAGCTAGAATGATCTAGCTCTAATTATATTATGCTTCAGAAATATTAACTGCTAATTTTGCAAATACATAGTTCTTCATATATGCAGTAAGTGATCCTGCAGGTACAACGAAACTAATTGCAGCATAGTCTGATACAAATTGTTCATGTACGCTTGGTGGAGTAGTACTCATAAATGTTATTACTGGAGTTCCTGAAGTTAAGTTAAATGCAAGTTCTCCAATTCTACTTACATTAGCTGGAACTGTAAATCCATTCATCTTTGCGCAACCGTTGAATGTATCTTTTCTAATAACATTTGCACTATTACTCCAAGTAACTGCTAATAATTCAGTACATTCTTTAAATGCAGCTTCACCTACATATGAAACTGTATTTGGAATAATTGCATTTTCTAACTTTTTACAGCTTTCAAATGCACTATCCATAATTTGCTCTAAATCTATAGCAGCTTCTAAGAAACTAATATCTTCAATAGCTGTATTAAAGAACGCTTTAGCACCTATTGTTCTAATATGGCTATTAATTGATACAGTTTTTAATGCCTTACAATCAGCAAAGAATGAATCACTAATAGCTGTAATATTTAATCCTGATAAATCAGCAGATTCAATATTTTCATTTTCAGCGAATACATCATTACCTAATTTAATTACTTTTGCACCTAAAGTTAAGCCTTTAATTCCTGATTGGAAGAATGCCTTATCACCAATTGTTACATTGATATTTACACCTAAAGAAACTGATATATCTAAATCTTTAGCTGCTTCAAATGCACTTTCACCAATTGATAGAATATTAGAAAAATCAAATGATGTAATTGCTGTTTCTTTAAATGCAGCATCACCAATTGTATTAATTGTTGTATTTCCAGTCATTGTTACAGTATTTAAACCTGCACATTGATCAAACATATAGTCACCAATCTTAGTTATCTTTAAGTTAGTGAAATCAACTGCTTCAATCAATGATTCAGCAAATGCATTTGAACCAATTTCAACAATCTTTGCACCGAATACAACTGATCTAACAGCACTTCTATTAAATGCTTTATCATAAATAGTTAAACTTACACCATCACTGTCATTACCAAGTTCTATATCCATACCACTAAATGTAGCTGGCTTGTCCTTTTCAGATGCAAATGCACTATCATGAATTTCAAATACTGTATTTGGAATTGGAGTCTTATATGGTGTATTGAAGAATGCTTCTTCATAAATAATCTTTATATTAGAGTTCCAAATTACATTTTCAAGCATATAGCAATCTGAGAATGTTTGTGAACAAATTATTTCAATCTTTTCAGGAATTGTTATATCATTTAATGATTGGCAACCATAGAATGCTGCAACACCTAAAATTTCAAGTGTTTCAGGAAGTTTGAATCCATCAGCACCACCAACTAGACATGTACAATTTTCAAATGCGAAGTCACCAATTTCTCTAATTGTATCAGGAAGATTAATGTAAGTTAACGCATAACAACCTGAGAATGCTTTAAGACTTATTTTTTCAATCTTACAAGTATCTGCAAAACTAACATTTCTTAAAGCAGTACATTCTTCAAATGAGTGTTCACCAATTAAAGATACTTTAGCTGGTATATCGAAGTTCAAAATGTTAGAGCATCCAGTAAATGCATAATCATTTATAGATACTAATTCTGAATTGCTAGAAATTGTGAAACTATTTAATGTTGAGATATAACTAAATGCATATTGGCCAATTGATGTTACTGTATCAGGTAATACAACATCAACTATAATTGTTCCCTCAAATGATTTATCAGGAATAGCTTTAATATTTAATTTATCATCGTCTGAAGGATCTGCGAATGTTAATTCAGATAATGATGTACATCCACTAAATACACCTTCACCAAGTAAGATACCATTAGATGGAATTTCAATTGTGATTAATCCTGAACCAGCAAATGCTCTATCGCCGATTCTTACAACTTTAGAAATATCGAAAGTTGTTAAGCTTATACATTCTTCAAATGCACTTTCACCAATGCTAGTTATTTCTGCAAGAGGTTTACCTTCTTCATCTACACCTTGCTCTTCAAGTACTACACTACTTATTGCTGAGAATCCTTTAAACATATTATCAGCAAGTTCGATTTCATTTCCTTTAAGAATAATCTTTGATAATACTGGTTTTAGTTTAGAAACAGATGAACCAAATAAGAATTCAAGACTTGTTGTACCATATATCTTTAATTCTTCAATCTTTGTGCATCCATCTAAAACAGCTTCACCTAAACTATCAGTTAAAGTTAAGTCCTTAACAAATTCAAATGAAGTAATTGATTGACAACCCTTAAATGCACAATTACCAATTTCTTCAAGCTTATCTGTTGTTTTTGTAAATTTAACAGCTAAGCATCCATCAAATGCGTTATCGCCTAATTCTACTAATTCATTTGGTAATTTATCTATTTTTAAGTTTAAGCATCCACTAAATGCATTAGAACCAATATAAGTAATTTGATCTATGTTTGTTACTTGATCTTCAACTTCTGCATCAGGATTAATAACTTCAACCTTTAAATCAACATTTGAGCAAGCTCTAAATGAATTATCTCCAATTCTCTTAATGTTTTCGCTTAATGTGAATTCTCCAATTGAGAAATCACTTTGGAACATACCTTCACTAATTTCTGTAATAGCACTAGGTAATTCTGTTAAAACTAATTTATCACATTCAGCAAATGCATATTTGCCAATTCTTTCTAGTTCATCTGGTAAATTAAGAGTTGTGATACCTTTACATCCTCTAAATGCTTCATCACCAATTCTCTTAACTGTATCAGGAATGATTAATGTTGTTACAAGCAAGCATCCATAGAATGCGCTATTTTCAATTGTTTCTGTATTATCTTGAATAACAATTGTTTTAATCTTTCTAGCAGCATCTTTTTTAGATTCACCGAATAATGTTTCCATACCATATTCGCCTCTAACTACTAGGTTTTCAACATTAGTATCATTAGCAAATGCATTACTTTCAAGTACTACATTTGATGATAAATTGATATTTGTTATATTTTTACAATTGTTGAATGCATATTGTCTAATAGTTGTAGAAGATACTTTATCAACTGTATCAATTACAACTTCTTCAATATTAACACAATTATCAAAAGCATAATCTCCAATTGTTTGAATGCTATCTGAGAATGTTGGTGTAGCAATTAATGTATTTCTAAATGCAGATGCACCAATTATTGTTAATCTAGATAAATCTAAATTATCAACCTTAACACATCCATCAAATGCACCTTGTCTAACTATTGTAACTGTTGAAGGAAGAGCAATTGTTTTTAAACTAACACAATTTTTGAATGTATCCTTTGATATTTCGTTTAATCCTTCATATAAATCAACTTGTTTGATTAAAGTACAATCTTCAAATGCACTTTCACCAATTGCCTTTATTGTATTTTCAATATTCAAATCTGTTAAATTAATACAACCTTTATAAGCATTAGCAGCTATTCTATCACCAGTAACATTTAATGTTTCAAGTGACATTCTAACTTGCTTAGCATAATCAGTAAATATCTTATCTAATGAAAGATTACCATTTGCTTTAAGAGATATAATTTTGTCATCTCTAGGAATAATTGTATGAGTTGTTTCATTTACTAAATATTGTGTAAAGGCATTTACACCAAATGTAGTATCTGAACCTGATTTAATTTCTAGGGAAACGATACCTGCATTAACGAATGCTTCATCTCCAACTAATAATAAGTTTTCTGGTAAAACTAAATCTGTAATTTTTTGTGTATTATAGAAAGCTTTACTTCCGATTTCTCTAAGTGCTGTATCAAAAGTTACACTACTTAAATTTGTACAACCTCTAAATGCATTAGCACCAATCTTTGTTAAAGCTGTATTGCTTGAGAAATCAAGTGATGTAATCTTTGTACATCCAGAGAATGCATATACATCAATTAATTCAAGCTTAGTAGCATTTGAAATTGTAAGTGTTGATAAGTTTTCACACTTTTCAAATGCACTACCACCAATTGAAACTAATTCAGATGGTAAACTTATATTTGTTAAACTGTCACATCCATAGAAAGCGAATGGTCCAATTGATTGTAACTTTGATCCACTTTCAAATGTAACACTACTTAATGTGTCAATATCTTGGAAAGCTTCAAATGAAATTGATCTAACACTTGCTGGAATTGTTATTGAAGAAATTTTTGTATTAAGGAAAGCCTTAGAAGGAATATCTGTAATTTGCGCACCTGCTTCAAAAGTAACTGTTGATAGATTTTTACAATCCATAAATCCATTACCTGTTAAATATTTTAAAGTAGATGGAATTTCAACTTCTTCTAGTTCTTCATCTGAATATGTACATGAAACTCTGGTAACTGTTCCTCCACCTAAAGTTTTTGGAATAACTAATTTAGTTCCTTGTTTTCCTATTTCAACAATTTCAACTTCTTTACCACCAGTAACATCAGAAATTTTATATTTCATTTTTGTTGCAGGATCATATTTAGTTTCATCGTCTTCTTGTTGTCTAGTTGTGACTTTGTTTTTTCCACAACCAGCAAAAATAAACGCTGTAGACGATAGCGCTAAAACTGCTAGTAATTTTGTTAGTCCTTTGTTTTTCTTCATGTTAATTACCTCCAATTACAAGTAATCTAAAATTTCATTTGAAATTTATTCGCGTATATATGTATACACTTATAAAAATATTTTATCATAGTAAACTATTTTATGCAATATTATTATATAATAATAATAAAATTTATATAACGCTCATTTTTTAAAATTAATATAATGAAAAAAGGCTTAAAAAAGCCAATTTCCAAATTATTCAAGAGTTTAATCGCATGAATTATTTGCCTCAACAATTTTTTTCTTATTTTTCTTCTTCTTACTTACAAATAAGTAAATTGAAAGTATTATTATTGAAACAATAAAGCTAATAGTATAGCCAAAGTAGTCTAATAATACATCCTTAAATGTACCATCTCTACCAGGGGATACTAGTTGAATAACTTCAGTTAATATAGCAAATACTAAGCCATTAATTCCTATTACAACTAAGCTAAGCTTATTATTATAATTGTAATACGATTTTATAAATAAGTAAAACATAAAGAATGATATAAATCCAAATATAATAAATCCTAAAAAGTGAGCTATTCCTTTTCTTATTATTCTACCAAATGAAGAACCTATATCATCTTCTATTACCTTATTATCAACGCTTAAAACAAATGATTTTTCTATTCTTTCAATGCCATCATCTAGTGCTACAGTAATAGTTGTATTACCAACTTTTTTAGCTGAAATATTACCAAATCCATCAACTATTGCAACATCTTCATTGCTTGATGAATAAATATATTTATTATAAGTTAAAGTATCTTTATTTGTTGGATTTATATTTATTTTATATGAATTACCAAGTATCATTCTCTTATCGCTTAAGCTAAATATTGGCATAATGTTTTTTACTTCTACTTTCATACTAAGCTTAATTTTTAAATCCATTGAATAAGCACTAATATAGCCTACTCCATGTCCTTTAATCTCTAATATTCCAGTATTTTGATCTATTTTCATGAATGAATCATCATATTCATGGTTCAAATTTAATGTATAGTATCTATATATCTTATAAATATTAGATGCTTCTTCATTTACTTCTACTTTATATGTATGAGTAGTTTTATCACTAACAATAATACTTGAATCACCTATAATAGCCATATTAGTTGGCATAATAATTTCGCCATCTGTAATATTAACTATAACACTTGAGGTTAGTCCAGTAGTCAAATGTTTATAAGTAATAGTTGATGTTCCACTACTTAAGCCATATATATATTCACCAGCTACCTTACATACTTCTTCATTACTTGATGTAAAACTACATTCAAAATCATTTACATCATTTCTATCAAATAATACATAAAATTTAATTATATCTCCGACTTTTACGCTTGTAATATTATCAACTGTCTTTAATTCTACAGCATTTGGCTCAATATATTCTATAATTGGTGGAACATATTCTATAACATTAAAATTAATTATCTTTTCTATTTTAGATTCTTTTTGTTCAATTTTTATAGTAGCAACACCTTCGCCTTTAAATGTAATTGAACCACTACTATCTATATCTAAAACATCTGTATTACTTGAAGTAAATGTTAGAGTTTTATAACTAGCATTGCTTGGTAACACCTCTAAATCTAAGCTTATGGTTTCATTAGTATAATAATTCTCTTTTAAGCTATTATTAATTTTTATATCACTAGCATTAATTATTTTTTCTTTTATAAATATTTTAGAAATATTATTAATAATCTTTTTAATGAAGTTATGCTGGGCAGTAGAAACATTACCTGGTATTGCGGCTTCATAAATTAAAACTAAAACTATTAATATATAAAAGATTAAAAGAGTTATTTTTAATTTCTTCATGAAATCCTCCTTTCTTAGACTTTAAAAAAAGCAACTAGAAAGTTGCTTTTTTGATTTATTAAATACCTTGACGTAATGCTTGAAGAGCTCTAAATAGTAATACTCTATATTCTTCAGCATTCTTAATGTATTCTTTTTGATTATCTAATCTAAATAGAATCCATTCTGTAATAGGGTTTTGGCTTTCTTGAAGCTTAGCTCTAATTTCTTGTTCAGGTTTTTGTAATTTCTCTGGTGGTAAATTCTTGAAGAATTCATTTGCTGCTTTAGTTAATTCTTCAAAGTTAGTCTTTTGTACTGAAGAACCTTTACCAATTTGCATTGTATCATAGAATTCAGCACCATCTTCATGAACTTCTTTTGCAGTAACTTCAATCTTACCTGAGTTATCAACTCTTAGAGTTACATCTACTGGAACTTTATCAGTTGTATCATGGAAGTTTTGTAATTCAATCTTACCTAAAATTTGGTTTTCAGGAGATTCAACATTTAAATCCTTTCCTTGAACAACATATGCTGTAACGCTCTTTTGTCCCTTACCAGCTGTATAGAATCTTTCAACTACTTCATAAGGAATAGGTGTGTTTTCAAGCATCATATATTGTACGAATCCACCTGCAACAGTAATTCCTAGTGGGTTAGTTAAAATTTCGTTTAAGAATGATTCTTTCTTATTACCCATGATTGAAGCTTGGATAGCTGCACCACGAGCAACGATTAAATCTGGATCACTATCAGAAATTTCTACGTTAGGGAAAGCATTTCTAATCATTCTTCCAACTAGTGGAATACGAGTAGAACCACCAACTAGAATAATTCTTTGGATTTCTCTACCACCAACAACCTTCTTAGCCATTTCAACTGTTTGGTTAACTAGTGTTCCAATCATATTTTCAAATTGAGTTTTTGATAATTGATATTCAAGTACAATTCTTTGACCCTTAATACGAATCATATCTGTACCTTTAACTTCATCTTGTTTAGATAAAGCAATTTTGATTTTTTCAGAAATACCATAGCTTCTCTTAATGAATTCTTTCTTGAATTCAGCATCGCCATCATATTTTCTACCTTCATCTGTATTAACATATGAATTGTATAGATATTCAGAAATCTTTTCATCAAAGTTCTTACCACCAATAACAGATCCATCTGTTCTAACTGCTTGATAGAATTTAACACCATCAACATCTTCACATTCTAGTAAAGTAGCATCGAATGTTCCACCACCAAGGTCAAATGCTAATACGTTTGCAGCATCTTCAACTTCTTCACCATATGCAAGTGTAGCACTTGTAGGCTCGTTAATTAAACGGATTTCATGAGTTGGATTGAATCCTGCATCTCTAGCAGCTTGTTCAGTTGAACGTCTTTCGTTATCCTTGAAATAAGCTGGAACAGTGATAACTAAATCTTCAACTTCATTATCTGGATATAATTCATCTAATCCATCTTTGATATATTTTAAAACTTTTGATGAGAATTGTTGTGGGTTTAACTTAACTCCATTATATTCTTCAGTGTAAGTATCACCTTTATCCATATTGATTTTCATATGTTTCCATGCATCCATATATAAATCTGCATTGTTCTTAACTTTTTCTCCTACTAGGAATTTATCAGATGCTTTATCATAGTATACTACTGATGGATAAATACCTGACATACTTCCATGTAAGTATTGAAGAACTGGTTGATTTGTAACGTCTGAATAGATATAACATTCTGAGTTTGTAGTACCTAAGTCAATACCTACTGTTAATTTAATATTACTCATTGTAAATTCCTCCCTTAAGGTTATTTTTAAGATTTTAAAAAATTTTTATCTTGTATTCATAACAATTTTTAAATGTATACTTATCATATTACAATTTTACCATATATTTCCAATTTATTCAATATAGGAAATACTAAGAAATAACTTTATTATTATATTTTTTATCTATTACTTCTCTTTTTCTTTTGGTTATCTTGTGGAATATCTTGAAGTGGGTCATTTCCTAAATCGAAAATTGGTGGGTTGTAGATATCATCAGGGTTATTTCCTCTTAGACGTTCTTTTCTATCCTTTTCCATTTTTTCTTTTTCTTCTCTAGCACGAGCCATTTCTTCCCATGCACTCTTTACAGATTCAGCCTTTTTGTCTTCTTTTTTCTTGCCAAATCCAAATAAACCTCTACGTTCTTTTTCAGGTTCTTTTTGAGCTTGGGCTTGGGCTTGAGCTTGAGCTTCAGCTTCTGCCTTTGCACGAGCTTCTGCTTCTTGTTGAGCACGAGCGTTAGCCTCTGCTTTAGCACGTTCTTCAGCTTCAGCCTTTGCACGCTCTTCAGCTTCTCTTTCAGCTGTTCTACTCTTTAATGCTTCAGCTTGCTTCTTAGCTTCTTCTGCAGCTTTTTCCTTTTCAGCATGTACAGCACTTTCAGCTTCAAGTTCAGCCATTAATCTTTCTTCTTCTTCACGAGCTAATCTTTCAGCTTCTTCTGCAGCACGTCTAGCTTCTTCAGCACGTTTAGCAGCAGCAGCCTTGATTTCAGCTAATCTGGCTTCTTTTTCTTGACGTTCTTTTTCTATTCTTTCTCTTTCTGCAGCAGCTTCAGCTTCAAGTCTTTCAGCTTCAAGTCTAGCTTCTTCAATACGACGTTCTTCTTCTTCACGACGTTTGCGTTCTTCTTCTTCACGAGCTAATCTTTCGGCTTCAAGTCTAGCTAATTCAGCTTGACGAGCTTCTTCAGCAAGACGTTTTTCTTCAGCGATTCTAGCTTCTTCTTTAGCAACTGCTTCTTCAGCAATACGTTCTAACTCAATCTTCTTATCTTCAGCTTCAGCAGCTTCTTGATATAATTTATCAGCTTCACGTCTAGCCTCATCAGCTTTACGCATAGCTTCATTTTTAGCTTCTTCAGCTCTATGAGCTTTTTCACTTAGTTTTCTAGCAATCTTTCTAGCTTCTGCAGCTTCATCTACTTCTTTTAGATTATACTTGTTTTCACCAGCATCATCCATCATTTGCATCATTTGTTCACCAAGTGCTGAATTTTCTGATACTGATCCACCATCTTCACGGTTCCCAAGTACATCGTTTAAAGCCTTCATAGCAGCCATAGCTTTATCTTTATTAGATAAACCTTCTACATCTAATGCTTCATCATATTTATAAGTAATAACTTGTGGTTGAATTAAAATTACTCTACTAACTTTATTTCTAAAACCAACTCTATCAATATGTACTACCTTTTTATCAAGGTTTCTATCACCTGTTGGAATAACATCAGTTACTTCCATTTCATCTATGTCATAGTTTTCTAAGACATTTGGCACCATTACTTCAATATTTTGTAATTGAAGTGTAGTTTTAAACTTTGATAATGTATAAGACATTTGTCTACTATCAGACATATCATCTTTAAAGTCAACATAACCAGCATCAACTCTTGTAAATACTTCAGCTAAAGCCTTCATAAATTCTCCAAGAGATTTATCTGTTTGCTTTTTTAATTTGTCCTCTGCTCTTTTTAGTTCATTTTTTACTTCTTGAATTTCTGCATTTAATCTTTTAATATATATATCTTTAGTACGCATCAATTCTTGTTGCTTTTCTAATTCTTTCTTTAAATCATCTGCCATAATATATTAGGCCTCCTTTTCAAGTAATAATTTAGCGTAAGCATCATTAAGTAAAGCAACCTTAGATGAGTCTCCACCCCTATCCCTGTGGTGAGCAAGAATTTGACGCTTGTAAGCTTTCTTAATTTCAGGGATTGTTGCTTGTCTAGATACCCCAAGTAATTTGTAATAGATATCATTTTCATCATGGCTTGAAGCGAATGCTCTATCTTCTTCAGCAAGTAATCTATATGCATATCTATTAGGTGTTTCTTCATATAATTCTTCTAGTTTCTTAATATAATTTTCTTTTAATTTTGTAACAAGAGAAACTAAATTATCAGTTCTTTCAACGCCTTCTTTATTTATTAATGATAAGATGTTTTGGCATGAGTATACGCCAATCATAGCACGTTCAATATATACCATGTTTGTACTTAACATTAAGTCATTTTGTTGATATTCAGTCTTATATAACGAAGTAACATAACTTGAGTTATTAGCTGCAATATAGTTCTTTAATGATACATAAAGAGTATCAATCTTTCTAGTATTTAATTCTTCAATTGCATTTACTAAATCATTTTCAAATATATCAATTATTCTCTTATCATAATAAGCTTCGTACTTTCTTAAGATACCAAGATATCTTAAAGCTTTTTCTGTATTTTCTCTGTTTTTAACTAATCCTAAGATCTTATCATATTTTTGAGCTATAATCTTTAAGTCATACATCTTAGCAAATTTATTTGGACCTTCATCATCATAATCTTGAGCAAATCCAAGTGCTTCATCTGCATTACTCTTACACATATCAACAACATCTGGGTTAGATGAGTTTTTTGCCATATACTCCCAGTAATCTGCTTGAGCATTTAATAGCTTAGACATAATTGTTGGATCAAGGTTAGCTTTAATTTGATATTCATGATATTTAACTTCATATTCATGATCAAGAATTGTAGCCTTAGCTAATTTGTTAAATATTTCTTGGCTTGTTCTATGTGCAACATCAAGTGGTGTTTCACCTTCAGCATTTAAATCAAGAGCTTTTGCCTCAACTCTCTTGAAGAAATAATCGAAACATTTAACTGCATTATTTCTAGCACAAATATGTAATATGTTATTCTTCTTACTATCTACTCCATCAAACTTATATCCTCTTACAGCACTCTTCATAACTTGATCAATATCATCATTAGCTACATAAACGCTGTATAGATAAATTGGATATGTATGTAATCTCTTTTTTATTTCATCAATTTGTAATTGAACATTTAATTCTGAAATAAATGATTTAACATCAATTTTTTCATCAATATAATTTTGTACTCTACGAGGTACTGTATCAATATTTAAAGATTCTTTTTCAAAAACTTCTGCTTTAATTACTGATTTTGATTCTTCAACTATTCTATTATAGTCATCAGCTTGTTGACGTAATCTCTTTAACATTTGGAAAATTCTTGTAATCTTAACGTTGATTTCATCAATATCACAAGTGTTAAGTAATGTTTCGAAGAAATCTACTTCAGCAACTGTATCACTCTTACGTAAAATATTTACACGTTCATCAAGTCTTGACAATACTAAATTAACACGGTCAATATTTTCCTTAATTTGACGTTCATATTCATCTTTCTTATACTTAAGGTCATTAACAGAATCTAGATATTCATTTTTTGTAGTGAATACTAGTGGAACCTTAGTATCAAGTGTCATATCAATATCTAAGTTATTAGCAACAAGTTGCATCTTAGCAGGAATACCAGCTTGATAATCTTCATAAGCTTTAACTGATTGCTTTTCAACTTCAGCTGTTACTTTATCATACTTAGCATATAAATCAACAAATATTCCCTTATCAGCATATAATCTTTCTCCAGCAAAAACATTTGTGGAAGCTGAATCTTTTAATCTAGATAAAATTTCTAAGTTGTTGTATAATGATTGATCTTCTTCATACAAGTATAAAAGTTTAGCTTGATATTTTTTGTTTAATTTATCAAGTTCATTATATAATTTTTCAAGTTCAGGATAATTCTTTTCAATATTGTCAATCTTTAATTCATCAGATTGTTGTAATTGACCAAGTTCATATTCCTTGTAGTTGGCTAGTATTGATTGAAGTGTTCTTGATACATAACCTTCATAGTTAGAATATGTAAAGTTCATATCCTTTGTAAATTCTCTATACTTTGCATCATATACGCTTAATTCTCTTGTGTCAAAGAATTCATCGTATAAAGCTTTCGCAAAACCAAATTGACCACTTTGGTTTGATGGTTCAGGAAGAGTAAACTTTGCTTGTAATTGGTTAAGTAGACGTTTGTATTCGTTTAATGAATCACCAACGCTCTTAGTATAACCATATAGTTCCTCACTAAGTTCAAACTTCTTATACGCTCCTTTACATGAAGCAACACCAATAGTAGAGATTAATGATAAAATTCCAAAAATTCCAGCAAGGGCTAAAACAACAATTCCAAATGCTTTAATTGGCCCGAATAAAACTATGCCGATTCCAAGTAGAGCAATTGTTATAATCCAATAAAGAACTAAACAGATTTTATACTGCTTAATGTTCTTGTTGTAATGCCAAGGACTAAATGCTCCTGTACTGTTAGCATAGTGCTCTGGTCCATAGTATGCATCTTGTGTTGCACCTTTAGACTTTATTGCAAATTTTGGGAATAAAATAAATAATTTTGCCACATCCATCACCTCAATTTAATATTGTCATTTTATCTCTAATATATATTGTAACATTTTTTTATGAAAATTTACACTAAAAATATTTATTTTTAATAGTAAAATTATAATTATTTTTTTTCAATAATAAAAAAAAGGCTTTATATAGGTATTTTCCCTTATAAGCCAATAAAAAATATTTTTGTAAAACGCTATCATTTTAAACCGAATTTAGGCAAATTTTGCCTTTTTTTCGATATTTTTTCGTAAATTTATGGAAAACTTAGTAAATTTTTATGAAAAGGATTTCATCTAGGCAATACAATTGGATTTTTAGCGTTCTTACTCTTCATATATAATACTATAGTTTTACCAATAATTTGAATAACTTCAAAGCCACATTCTTCTAGTTCACTAGCTAATTCATCTAGTTCATCATTACAATTTTGAAGCACAGATATTTTCATTAATTCATGCTTATTCAAATAGTTTCTAATATCGGTAAGCATATTATCGTTAATACCTTCCTTACCTATTTGAAATACTGGTTTTAATTCATGAGCAAGTGATCTTAAATAGCTCTTTTGTTTTCCTGTCATAATACCTCCTAAACGAATACTCCGTTATTATCTACTAAACCATTTTTTTCTAATTTTATTTCACCTTTATTAAATCTATCAACCACTTCATCCATATATTCATATAGATTTCTAAAATCCCTAGTTAGTGCGGTTAACTCACTTTTCTTAAGTATTGTATCAAAAACTGTTTTAGCACACATTTGTTTTCTAATACCATCCCATGAGAATTGACTTTGATATTTTTTTAACATATCCCAAATACCCTTCTCTATAATAATGCCATGAAAACTAAATTGTACATCAAATACCATAAACATATATAGCTGTTCTTTCTTTGAATATAAGTAATTAACTTTTATATCAGAAAAATCATTATGCGCTAACAATTCATTTATAAAAAATATTCTTGATTTAAATGAATAACTAATTGCTTTTTTATTTTGCTTTACATATGTATTTAAAAGGTTAATACATGCTAAAAACAAATATACATCATAAGTATTATTAACTTGTGCATGATATAAAATTGTATATGCTTTAACAACATCAATTATATCTATTTTTTCTTGCACAGTAATACTTTTATATAATTCATTATCAGTCATTATTTCACCCCCTTAAAGAA
>Ga0247611_10005975_pt1 | contig 15787 bp, 12 predicted proteins | sample 177DNAGHGhighgp2_FD_192422 | JGI IMG/M metagenome (GOLD analysis project Ga0247611, IMG submission 192422) | Sheep rumen microbial communities from Palmerston North, Manawatu-Wanganui, New Zealand - 1770 DNA GHGhigh gp2 | ecosystem: Host-associated > Mammals > Digestive system > Stomach > Rumen...
GGACTTCTTCCCGTGCCCGTTTGGCGGTTTCTTCGGACGCGGACAGGGCGGCAACGGCGGACGTCGCCAGCGTCAGGTCCAGACACCGAAGCGCACAGCTGCAGGAAGTGGTGTCATCATCACGAGCGACGGCTACATCGTGACCAACAACCACGTCGTGGACGGTGCCGACGAACTGACGGTGACACTGAACGACAATAAGGAATATTCGGCTCGCATCATCGGCGCAGACGCCACTACTGACCTGGCGCTCATCAAGATTGACGCCAAGAACCTGCCTGCCATCGTCATTGCCAACTCAGACAACGTGAAGGTGGGCGAATGGGTGCTGGCAGTGGGCAACCCGCTCGGTCTGAACAATACGGTCACCGCTGGTATCGTCAGCGCCAAGGCCCGCACAATGGGACAGGGCGTGCAGTCGATGATTCAGACGGACGCTGCCATCAACCAAGGTAACTCAGGCGGTGCACTGGTGAACACGCGTGGCGAGCTCATCGGCATCAACGCCATGATATACTCGCAGACGGGCTCGAACATCGGTTACGGCTTCGCCATTCCGACTACTATTATGAATAAGGTGGTAGACGACCTGAAGCAGTACGGCAACGTGCAGCGCGCCATGATTGGCATTCAGGGTTCTGACGTGAACGCCTACGTGGACAGCGAGAAGGAGAAGGGCAACGAGGTGGATCTCGGCACGATGGAAGGCATCTACGTGGCTAAGGTCGTGGACGACGGCGCTGCCGCTGAGGCCGGTCTGAAGGAGGGCGACGTCATCACACACATCAACGACCAGAAGATCAAGTCGTTCGGCGAGCTGCAGAACATCATCGCCCAGAAGCGTCCTGGCGACAAGATTACCATCAACTACCTGCGCAACAAGAAAAAGCAGACAGCCACGCTGACACTGAAGAACGAGCAGGGCAACACGAAGGTTGTGAAAAATGCGGACATCGACGTACTGGGCGGACAGTTCCGCGCCATCACCGACCAGCAGAAGGAGCAGATGAACATCGGCTTCGGTCTGGAGGTGCTGAAGGTGAACGGTGGCAAGCTGAAAGATGCCGGTGTGCCGAAGGGCTTCATCATCCAGCGCGTGAACGACGAGAGCATCAAGTCGATAGAAGACCTGCAGAAGGTGGTGAAAGATGCCAGCACGGCTAAAGACCAGGTGCTCTACATCCAGGGTGTCTACCCGACCGGCAAGAAGGGTTACTTCGCTGTGCCGCTGCAGAACGAATAAAAAATAAGGAGGAAACAAGGAGGAAAAAGGTGGAAAAGGCAACTTTTTCACCTTTTTCTTTGGCTATTTCGTTTTTTTCGCGTACATTTGCACAATACTAATGACTAAACAACCATGAGACAACTGAAAATAACCAAGTCGATCACCAACAGGGAGAGTGCCTCTCTGGATAAATACTTGCAGGAAATAGGCAAGGAGGAAATGATCTCGACAGAGGAAGAAGTAGAACTGGCACAGCGCATACGCAAAGGTGACAAGAAGGCACTGGAGAAGTTGACGAGAGCCAATCTGCGATTCGTTGTCAGCGTGGCTAAACAGTATCAGAACCAGGGACTCAGTCTGCCCGACCTCATCAACGAGGGCAACGTGGGACTCATTAAGGCAGCGGAGAAATTCGACGAGACACGCGGTTTCAAGTTCATCTCCTACGCTGTGTGGTGGATTCGCCAGAGCATACTCCAGGCACTGGCCGACCAAAGCCGCATCGTACGACTGCCACTGAACCAGACGGGTACCGTTAACAAGATAAACCGTGCCCTGAGCAAGTTCGAGCAGGAGCATGAACGCAGGCCCAACGTCGATGAACTGTCGGAAGTCATTGACCTGCCAATGGAGAAGATTGGCGAAGCCATCAACGCGAACACATACCACGTGTCGGTTGACGCACCCTTCGCCGAAGGCGACGACAACTCGCTGCTTGACGTCATCATCAACGAGAACTCGCCGATGGCCGACCGGCAGCTGGTAAGAGAGTCGCTACAAGCCGAGATTAAAACGGCACTGCTATCGCTCAACGAGCGGGAGCGTAATGTGGTGGAGGCGTTCTTCGGCATCAATCAGCCGGAATTGACGTTGGAGGAGATTGGCGATAAATACGGACTGACGCGGGAACGTGTGCGACAAATCAAGGAGAAAGCCATCCGTCGCCTGCGCAACAGTACCAAGAACAAAATGTTAAAGGCATATTTAGGACAATGAAAATAACAAGATACATGATGCTGGCTGCACTATTCATTGCGTCGGCACACAGCATGAGCCTCACGGCTAAGAACATCACCGTGCCGAAGATGTATATGTTCGGCTTCGCAGCATCGTTTAACGACAGCATCGTACACTTCACAGAGATTCAGACAATAGACAGCGTGTGGATAGACCAGAAGACGCACTTCCTGGCCGGACGCGAGAACTACTCGTACCAGCTGCGCGACTTTCTGGCAGACAAGCTCCAGATGCCCCACCGCACTTGTGTCGTTGTCTATAATCAGGACCGACTGAAACTGGAGAAGGAATACCTGAAGATGAAGCGTATCTACACCACCGGCAAGAAGAAGGTAAAGAAGAAGGACCAAGACAAAGTGCAAAGCCACAACGATCTGCGGCTATTGCCGTCGGCAGACTTCAAATTCCAGCTTGTTGACATGAGTGGCCCAACAAATGAATAGTCAGCGCTATCTCTATCGTATTGCCGGCCACGTGGTCGGCATTTGCTTTTCGCCATCGGAAAGCAACAGTATCAGCCTGCTCCCTTCGTTCACACCATTCCGTATCGAAGAGACAGACGAGAAACCGCTGCTGACACTCCATGTAGATGACACGCTGGAGCCCGCAAAAGAGCGGAAACTCGTCAGGACTTTCGACACTGGCAATGGTGACACCGTTGTCTACCAGTTGCCTGACGGCGGATACCAGTTCATCATCCGCGATATCAAGAACCGAGACTGCTGCCTGCTCATTACCAATGCCGACTTCTCCATCAGCCACTGTGCGCTGAATGGTAACAACAGCATGCGTGCTTTCGGACTGAACGACGCCCTGATGTTGGTCTATGCCTTTGCCGGCAGTCACTACCAGACGCTGCTCATCCACGCCTCATGCATTGCCTACAAAGGACTCGGATACCCATTCATTGCACAGAGCGGAACGGGCAAGAGCACACACTCATCGCTATGGATGAAGCACATTGAGGGGGCAGAACTGATGAACGATGACAACCCTATCGTGCGTATCGTGGACGGGAAGCCTTATATCTATGGTTCGCCCTGGAGCGGAAAGACGCCCTGCTACAGAAACATCAGCCGCCCGTTGGGCGCTGTGGTACAGATAGCACGGGCGCCCGCCAACAGCATTGAGCGACTGGGGCCTGTACAGGCGCTGGCAACACTGCTGCCCGCATGCTCATCCATGAAGTGGGATAATACAATCTACAATAACCTGTGTGACACGCTGACCATCATTATCAGCACAACACCCATCTACACACTCCATTGCCTGCCCGACGAGGCAGCCGCCCGACTATGCCAAACGACAATAGCACCATAAACATCAAACAGCTGGCCAACGCAGAATTTCTGCCTCACGTCACGGCGCTTATCGAAGAGGGACACACCGTCACACTGCCTCTCCGAGGACGCAGCATGCGCCCATTCCTGGAAGACGGACGCGACAAGGCACTGCTGGCTGCTCCCACAGACATCAAAAAGGGAGATGCCGTGCTGGCCGAGATACAGCCGGGCCACTACGTGCTGCATCGTATCGTGGAAATCATTGAGAAACAGGTGACGTTGCGAGGCGACGGGAACTTGGGCAACGAATACTGCCGAATAGAAGACATACGCGCCAAAGCCATCGGTTTCTACCGTAAGGGACGAACGAAAGTTGACAGCGTCAACGGACTGAAATGGCGAATCTACTCTGCCGTGTGGACACGCCTCTACCCTATCCGTCGCTACCTGCTGTTTGCGCTTCATCCGCACGTTCCACAACGATGGAAGATGTAAAAAAAGAAAGAGGTAAATAAAAAGCTCAGAATATGAAACAGAAAAAAGGATTCAAACTACGTAATGTCTGCGGCGAACATGTGGTCGTGGCAGAGGGCATTGAGAACATCGATTTCTCAAAAATTATCTCCATGAACGAATCGTCGGCCTATCTCTGGGAGAAGATTGCCGGACGGGAATTCACAGCCGAAGACCTCAGCGAGCTGTTGCTCGAGGAATACGATGTAGACGAAATAACGGCTATCATCGATGCGAAAGCCGTTATTAAGCAATGGGCTGAAGCCGGAATCATTGAAGAATAAAAAAGTCTGGCTATAAACTTTAGCCAGACTTTTTTGTTTACTCCGCTCCGAAATACTGTTCCAGTTCCTGACGGTCAGCACCATCCTTCACCACGTGTCCCTTCTCAAGGACGACAATACGCGTGGAGATATCAATGGTGTGCTGCAGGTTATGAGAACTGATAATCAACGTAGCACCTGTACGCTGACGATAGTCGGTGAGCAGGTGTTTCAGTATATTCTGACTTGAAGGATCGAGGAAGTTGAACGGCTCGTCAAGAATAACGAGACGAGGCTCAGTGACAAGAGCTGCAATGATGCCTACCTTCTGTTTGTTACCTGCCGACAGGTTACGTATGAACTTCTTCTGACCGAACACCTCGCCACCGGCAAAGCGCTCGAACTGCTTCAGACGCTCGTCCATATCTGTGATGCCCGTGATACGTGCCAAGAACTGGAAGTACTCTTCGGGCGTTAAGTAGTCAATGAGGAAACCCTCATCGATATAGGCACCCGTCGTCTCCTTCCATTTCTCGCTCTCGGCGGGGTTCACATCGTCGAGCATGACCGTTCCCTCGTCAGCCTTCAGGAGGTCGAGCAACATGCGGAAGAGTGTGGTCTTGCCGGCACCGTTGTTGCCGACAAGACCCAGTATTTCACCATCGGCGATGGTCAGCGACGGAATGTCGCAAGCCACTGTAGCGCCGAACTGCTTCTTCAGATTCTCAATCTTAATCATAGCTGTCTTTTCTTTCGTTATAACGATATGACGTTGTACGAACTCGCATTAGACCAAACCTTTGCCGTGACACTGCTTGAACTTCTTACCAGAACCACAGGGGCAAGGATCGTTACGGCCAGGCAGTTTGTCCTTAATAACCGGTGCATGATTCTGCTGAGCACGGGTGTCGTGCTGGGCAGCGGCGCGCTGGTTAGGATCGCTAAGCTGCTCCTCGCCAATCTGCTGCTTCGACTCCGTGTACTGCTGACGCTGGGTGTGCTGCTCGGGAGCAGCCTCCTGCACCTGCTGCACCTCAGGAATCTGGGCACGGGTAAGGATGCTCGTAATACGGTTATACATTTCGTTAATCATCTCGTCCCACACCTTAGCACTCTCCAGCTTAAAGATGAGCAACGGGTCCTTCTGCTCGTAAGAGGCGTTCTGTACCGAATGGCGCAGTTCATCGAGCTTACGCAGGTTCTCCTTCCACGACTCATCGATGAGGTGCAGCAGGATGGCCTTCTCAAACTCCTTGACAACGGTCTTCGACTCGCTCTCGTAGGCCTCCTTAAGGTTACAAGGAATGTTATACATGCGACGACCATCGGTAATAGGTACCATGATGCGCTCGTACATGTGTCCCTGCTGCTCATAGACCTGAGCGATGATGGGCTGTGCCACCTCACGGATACGCTCAGTCTTGCGGTTGAAGTTGCCGATGGCAGCCTGGAAAGCTTCCTCCTCCAACTGCTCGCGCTGCTGGTTGATGAACTCCTCCTCGCTGAAGGGAACTTCCATAGCGAGAATGTGCAGGAACTCCTCCTTACAACCATTGTAGTCGTTGTTCTCGATAATATTGACGACACGGTCCCAGATGATGTTTGAGATATCCATACCGATGCGCTCACCCATCAGAGCGTGACGACGCTTCTCGTAGATGACGGTACGCTGCTTGTTCATCACGTCATCATACTCAATCAGACGCTTACGGATACCGAAGTTGTTCTCCTCAACCTTCTTCTGGGCACGCTCAATGCTCTTCGAAATCATCGGGCTCTCAATCATCTCACCCTCCTTGAAGCCCAAGCGGTCCATCACCGAGGCGATACGCTCTGAGGCAAACAGACGCATCAGCTTGTCCTCAAGTGAGACATAGAACACGGACGAGCCCGGGTCACCCTGACGACCGGCACGACCACGCAACTGACGGTCCACGCGGCGGCTCTCATGGCGCTCGGTACCGATGATGGCCAGACCACCGGCAGCCTTTACCTCTGGTGACAACTTGATATCGGTACCACGACCAGCCATGTTGGTGGCGATGGTGACGGCACCCTTGCCGTTGCTGTCCTGCTGACCAGCGAGTGCCACGATGTCAGCCTCCTTCTGGTGGAGCTTGGCATTCAGCACCTGGTGAGGAATACCTTCACGACGTCCCGTCTCAGGATTGACATACATATCGAGCATACGGCTGAGCAGCTCGGAGATCTCCACCGATGTCGTACCAATCAGCGTCGGACGACCGGCGTTACGCATTTTCACAATCTCGTCAATAACAGCCTTGTACTTCTCACGGGCGGTCTTATAGACGCGGTCGTCCTGGTCGTTACGGATAACGGGGCGATTCGTGGGAATCTCCACGACGTCGAGCTTATAGATATCCCAGAACTCACCAGCCTCCGTCGAAGCGGTACCGGTCATACCGGCCAGCTTGTGATACATACGGAAGTAGTTCTGCAGGGTAATGGTGGCAAAAGTCTGCGTAGCGGCCTCCACCTTCACGTGTTCCTTAGCCTCCACAGCCTGATGCAGACCGTCACTCCAGCGGCGGCCCTCCATAATACGGCCCGTCTGCTCGTCGACAATCTTCACCTCACCGTCAATGACGACATACTCATCATCCTTGTTGAACATGCAATAAGCCTTCAACAGCTGCTGAAGGGTATGCACACGCTCAGACTGAACGGCGTAGTGTGCCATCAGTTCGTCCTTCTTATCGACACGCTCCTGATCGGTTAGGCCTGGCTCCACCTCAAGGGCAGACAGCTGAGATGCGATGTCAGGCAGCACGAAGAGCTCAGCATCGTTCACCTGATTAGCGAGCCACGCAGTACCCTTATCGGTAAGGTCGCAGGAATTCAGTTTCTCATCAACAACGAAGTAAAGCGGCTCTATACACTCCGGCATGCGGCGGTTGTTGTTCTCCATATAAATCTCCTCGGTCTTCAGCATACCAGCCTTGATACCTTCCTCGGAGAGATACTTGATAAGCGGCTTGTTCTTCGGCAGTGCCTTGTGAGAACGGTAAAGCGACAGGAAGCCTTCATCCAGCAACTGCTGAGCCTCCTTCTTCTGACCAGCCTCCATGAGGCGATTTCCCTCGCCAATTTTCTGCTTGGCCTCTGCCAGATACTGCGTAGCCAGATTGCGCTGTACACCAACGAGCTTCTCAACCAGCGGCTGATACTCTTCGAACATCTGGTCGTCGCCCTTGGGCACAGGACCACTAATAATAAGAGGTGTACGGGCATCGTCAATCAACACCGAGTCAACCTCGTCGACGATGGCGTAGTTATGGGCACGCTGCACGAGATCGGCAGGCGATGTGGCCATGTTGTCGCGCAAATAGTCGAAACCAAACTCGTTGTTGGTACCGAAGGTGATGTCAGCCTGATAGGCGCGACGACGGGCTTCGGAGTTTGGCTGATGCTTATCGATACAGTCGACACTCAGACCGTGGAACTCATAGAGCGGTCCCATCCATTCAGAGTCACGCTTAGACAGGTAATCATTGACCGTCACCACGTGTACACCATTACCGGTAAGAGCGTTCAGGAACACCGGCAGCGTAGCCACCAGCGTTTTACCCTCACCCGTTGCCATCTCGGCAATCTTACCCTGATGAAGAACGGTACCACCGAAGAGCTGTACGTCGTAATGGACCATTTCCCACTTCAAGTCGTTACCGCCTGCCGTCCAGTGGTTATGATAGATGGCCTTGTCACCGTCAATCGTAATGAAGTCCTTACGAGGGTCTGCTGCCAGCTCACGGTCAAAGTCCGTTGCGGTAACAACCGTCTCCTCGTTCTCGGCAAAACGGCGAGCCGTCTCTTTCACGATGGCAAACACCTCGAACATCACTTCGTCGAGGGCTTTCTCGTAAACCTCGAGCGCCTCTTTTTCCAGCTTGTCAATTTGCGAGAAAATAGGCTCACGCTCGTCAATGGGTGTTTGCTCGATGGTTGCTTTCAGTTCCTCAATCTTGGCTTTCTCATCTTTGGCTGCCTGCTGTACCTGCTGCTGAATAGCCTTTGTGCGGGCACGCAATTCGTCATTCGACAGGGCTTCGACCTGCGCCGTGAACGATTTGGCCTTCTCAACCAAAGGCTGGATGGCCTTCATGTCGCGCGTCGACTTGTCGCCGAACAGCGATTTCAAAATACTGTTGAAATTCATATCTATTTTTTATTTGTTTCTATTGTTAAATGTATGTGATAAGTAATGGTTAAAACAGGGGTTCAGACATACAGGCATTCGGGGCTCGGATACGAATGGTCTTGGCTATGGTGGGCGCAATGCGGTCCACCGTCACATGGTCTGTAATGGTATCAGCCTCAATACCGGCACCATAGAATATAATCGGAAATTGTATGAATGAAGCACGCTGTAACTGTGTCTGTTGAGTATCTTCGTTCGTGAGTTTCCAACCCGGCGACACCTCAATTAACACATCACCGCAGCGTTCAGGGTTATAGCCTGCACGAATTTTCTGTGTCAGTTCGCTCGTTGAGGTCAGAAGCTGCAATCCTGTATAGACATTACGGACACCTGACAACTGTGACAGGAACTCTTGGGCACGCTGACCGGCATCCGTCAACGACACACGCTTCGACTCCAGCAACTTGTGGTTCAGGAACAACTGACTGCCGAAACAAGTCTCCACCCATCTTCCTTGTCCCCAGATGGCGCCGAAGTACATATTCAGCAGATTCGACGTGCGGTTCATGTAGAACGTGCCCGTAGGAATACGGTATTGGTCGTAGGCGGAACTCTCTGTATCGCTGTAGCCTGTCGATGTCACGACAAACATGACGTGCTCTGCGCCGAGACGTGATTCAAGTGTCGATATGAGCCGTGCCAGTTCGCGATCCAGACGCATGTAAGTATCCTGCAACTCCAACTGACACTCTGACATAGCCATATGGTCGAACGTGCCGGCGTAATAGGTCAGCGAAAGCAAGTCTGTCACACGGTCATAGCCCATTGTGGCCTGAGTAACCAGGTGTTGGGCAAAATCGGTCACATACTGATTAATGATGCCAGATGCCTTCAGTTGGGAATAACGGCGATTGCCTGTGAACTTATGCTTAAAAGGCTTCTGCTCAGCAGCTGTGTGCTGAAAGTAGTTAAACGTACCCGTAAGCTCTACGACAGGCTCCCAAGACAATTGGTTATCTTCTGCCTTCGGAGAATGTAACGCATTGTAAGTAAGCAGCCAAGACGGCTGTTCCTTAGAGTAATACTGCGAGGTTTTCCAAGAGCCATCAGTATCATCAATCCAAAGAGCAGCATCGGCAGCATGACCGACACTCATCACGGCAGCATCAGCTGTCGGAGCTATTGCATATACCTTGGCCTTGCCCTCTGTCGACACCTTCAGCTCATCGCCCAACGTCGACGTTGACAGATTGTCAGCCGTCTGATTATCGCCAATGGCAAGAACAGGGCGTAGCGTTTCGCGATTAAGCCAGCGCTCGCCCACAATACTATGATAATAAGGTGTGACGCCTGTGGCCAAAGTGGCTACAGCCGAAGCACGGTCTATCGGACTAAAGGGATAACTGACGTGTGAGAAAACCTTACCTTGCTTCATCAAACGCTTGAAGCCGTCCTCCCCATACAGCGGGGCAAAAGCCTCAAGATAGTCGGCACGCAACTGATCGATAGTCACGGTGACCACCAGTCGCGGAGCATACTGTATCGTGCTCTGAGCCAGCGACTCGGGTGTAACACCGAGCAGGGCAAGCAGGGTTATATATAGGTACTTATTTCTCACGTTTCAAATGTATCCAATATCTTGTTAGCAAACATAATGCCAAAATCGGCGTCAGCGTAGCATAGCGCTGGAAGAAGGCCCCTACAAGCAGAAGGGCAGTCATCACAAGCAGAACTGTCCAATAGCGCGTTTGGCGGCGGCGCACTACCGATGGGATAAAAAACAGATGCAGTGGATTCAACAGCAACACCTGCATATTGGTGGTCGTACAGGGGTGTTGCGAGAACAGCATGACAAACAGCACGCAGCCAGCCAGTCCTGTCAGCGTCATCAACACAGCGTCCCATATAATAAAGATGTGGCGGCGCTTCCACTCGACTGCAAAAACCAGCAACGACACTATCAGCAAAGCGGCACCAACCTCTACGGGCGACATCACGAAGTCACGCTCTATCACCTGAACACCTGGCTGTACCGCCATCCGGCGGTTCACCACCAACGGACGTACCGTACCATCATTGCCGCGTATCTGTGCACGATCAAAGTCGTACAGTAAATTCTCTGGCAGGAATTCCTGTTCCTCACGCGATGTCTTCAGGTCGGCACGCACACCAAGCAGCAGGTCGTTGCCCTCTGTAGCCCATTCATGGCGTTTGGTCTTCTCGCGAATCATCTGCCGGAACGTCGGCTCATAGTCCTGCCGCTGTGCATACTCGACCTTACCGTCAAGACAGCGTTCTATGATGTCGCGTGGACGTGTTGAGCAATTGTCGTAGAAATAGTTATAGCGATAGACACGATTCTCTGGCAGGTAGTTGTCAGCCAGCAGTTTCTGTAACCTGGACTTTTCGACAGACGACAGATTCAGAACCTGCTCCGTCACCATGGCGCCCCAACGCTTATAATACGCCGCAAAGGGCTCAAACGGCGTGATACCCAACTCGTAGTCGGTGAGCCCGAACACGAAACGTGCAACAAAAAATGGCTTCTTGAAATTGAAGACACCCCAATTGAAGGCTAAATCATCGCCTGTATGCAAGTCGTGCCAGCGCAGAGCAGTATGACCATAGAGACTATACACCTCTTCATGGGGAGCACATGTCAGAAGGCTCACTTCAACAGAGTCGAAGTACTCCACTCCGACTACCTTCGGCTGTTCTGCCCGTACAGCTACCGACAGAAACATGACCAGCAATAGTTGTATCAATCGCTTCACAGCCTGCAAAGGTAACATTTTTTTTTCATTTAACCAAGAATATAAGTAAATAGTCTTCGCAAACTTGTTTTTTATCAGCGTTTATGCTTTTTTACTTACTAATCGTTTTTGAATATATACAAATTGGATATTTTGTCTACGAAATTGATTGTATTTACAACAAACTATTAAAATCTTGGCTATATTTTATATTTTTTAACTAAAAACGTTTGCGTAAATCACTAAAAGGCAGTAATTTTGTCAACGTAAGTGGATAGGACATATACGAATTTAACCTAATTGACATTTTTTTTATGAAAAAATTATTAGTAGCAAGTGCAGTAGCACTATTGATGGGTATTGGTGTAACAAGTTGTTCTAACGATGAAATCGTAACTTTAGCGCCAAACGAAATCGTTCATCACGATTTTCAGACAACGTTCAAGCAGTATTTCGGCACAGACATTGACTCCAAGCAAGACTGGGGATTCAAGGACATCAGTTTCGCTTCGACTCGCAGTGCCTATGTAAACAAGAACGAATGGGGAAAGGGTTATTACCATGGTACACAGGGGTTCCTGAAAGTCCCCAGGGCTGTCACAGCATTTGAGCGCGACACCGTTTACAAGTACTTCAACAAGAAGCGAGAGAAACTCAGAAGAGTCATCAACATCAACTGGACTGACTATTGCATCAGTCATGTATGGAAAGGAAATGAGACCTATTATGACTGGAGCCAATACCAATGGACTAATGGTGAAGAGCCTGTAAGAGGTGCGCTGAATCCAGGTGCCAACAAGAACGTGTATGCTTCGAACTACATGGACCACATTCAGGTACTTAAGGGTCAGGGCTCTATCGAGAACGGTCAGCTCGTTGGCGACAACTGGGAACACGGAAACGACTTTAACGTCGGAAATAACGTTGATGGTTACGAAACCATTGAAGGCCATACTTACATGCTAAATAGCGGTACGCTAGACTTTGCATACCACAACACGCTTGATTCTAAATATCACAACGACTATATCATCATTGCCGGTGCTGACATCCACCCCGACCTGGCCGGATTCTACTATGTCGGCTTTGATTTCATGGCAAACGACTTCTACGTACAGGACGGAACTCCACAGCATCTGAACATGTGCGTAGATCGCGATTGGTTTTTCACTGACTGGATTGTTCGCATCAGCCCAGCTGAATTCGAGCCTTACGTTGCTCCTGAGGGAACTCATCGTATCATCGCCGAGGATCTGGCTGGCGGCAAATCAGATTTCGACTACAACGACGTTGTGTTCGACGTGATGCTCGACAACTACTACAACACACCCGAGACGGGTTACCAGAACATGCTGGCTGCAAAAATTACCGTGTTGGCTGCCGGCGGCACAATGCCTCTCTACATTGGCGGTAAGGAGAACGGACGCGAAGTTCACGAACTCTTCGGCGTCAGCACTAAGACAATGGTGAATACTAATAATGGCACTGTCTCAAAACGCCCGGTAAGCTTTGTTCTCATTCTTCGCAATTCGTTGCAATGGAATGAGACATACAATCTCAACCAGATTCCTGTTGTCGTGGAGACGCCCAACGGAGATATCACACTTGAGACAAGAGAAGGTAATCCTGCTGAGAAGATTTGCGTAGGTACCACATACTCTTGGAGTAACGAGCGAGAATCAATCAAAAATAAATATCCTCACTTTAAGGACTGGGTACGCGACCATAACTTTACTGATTGGTACGCTACTGAATAATAAACTATAATGGGCAGACGCCCATAAGAAATGGAGCAGACATCCACACAAAAGGATGCCTGCTCTTTTTCTTATTAAGCATAGCAAATCATACTGCAGGTCTTGTTTCTTTCTGAACCGAATTAACTTGGCACGCTTTTTGCAATACCACGATAGAATCAAACAATTTTGTCAACATAACAAATATAATAAGGTATATGCAAAAAGGAAACATCGGGGTTACAACCGAGAACATCTTCCCCGTTATCAAAAAGTTTCTCTATAGCGATCACGAGATTTTCCTCCGTGAGATGGTTTCTAACGCCGTCGATGCCACACAAAAGATGAAGACCCTTGCCGAAAAGGGCGAGTTCAAGGGCGAATTAGGCGACCTCACCGTTCGCGTCAGTTTCGACACCGACAAAGGCACCATCACCATCAGCGACCACGGCATCGGCATGACCGAGGAGGAGATTGACAAGTACATCAACCAGATTGCCTTCTCAGGCGTCACCGACTTCTTGGAGAAATACAAGGACAACGCCAACAACATCATTGGTCACTTCGGACTGGGCTTTTACTCCAGTTTCATGGTGGCAAAGAAGGTGGAGATTATCACGAAGTCGTGGAAAGACGGCTCAAAGGCTGTGAAATGGAGTTGCGACGGTTCTCCCGCCTACGAGATTGACGATGCAGAGCGTGCAGATCGCGGCTCGGACATTATCCTCTATATCGATGACGACTGCAAGGAGTTCCTTGATAAGAACAAGCTGGAGCAGCTGCTGAACAAGTACTGCAAGTTCCTGCCTGTGCCCGTTGCCTTCGGCAAGAAGCAGGAATGGTCAAGCGACGAGAAGAAGATGGTTGACACCAATGAGGACAACGTCATCAACAACGTGGAACCGCTGTGGACAAAGGCACCGTCAACGCTGAAGGACGAAGACTACAAGTCGTTCTACCGCACACTCTACCCCATGAGCGACGAGCCGTTGTTCTGGATTCACCTGAACGTCGACTACCCCTTCAACCTCACGGGTATCCTCTACTTCCCGAAAATCAAGTCAAACATTGAACTTCAGAAGAACAAGATTCAGCTATATTGCAATCAGGTGTTCGTGACCGACCAGGTGGAAGGCATCGTGCCTGAGTTCCTGACACTGCTGCACGGCGTCATCGATTCGCCGGACATTCCCCTGAATGTCAGCCGTTCATACCTGCAGAGCGACCGTGAGGTGAAGAAGATTTCAACGTACATCACCAAAAAGGTGGCCGACCGACTGAAAGCCATCTTCAACGAAGACCGTAAGCAGTACGAGGAGAAGTGGGACGACCTGAAGATATTCATCAACTACGGCATTCTCTCCGAGGAGGGATTCTACGATCGTGCCAAGGAGTTCGCACTCTTCAAGGATACCGAGGGCAAGTACTTCACCTTCGACGAATACAAAACACTCATTGAGGCTTCACAGAAAGACAAAGACGACAATCTGATTTATCTGTACGCCACCGATAAGGACGAGCAGTACTCCTACATCAAGGCTGCCAAAGACAAGGGCTACTCAGTGCTTCTGCTTGACGGTCAGCTTGACGTCCCCACCATCCAGACGCTGGAGCAGAAGTTCGAGAAGAGCCGCTTCACCCGCGTTGATGCTGACACCATCGACCACCTCATCCGTAAGGCTGACGACAAGAAGGACGCCCTGCCCGACGACCAGCGTGACAATTTGTCAGCCGTCTTCATGTCGCAGGTTCCCAAGAACGGTAAGGCAGAATACATGGTGCAGGTTGAAGCCCTCGGCGAGGAGCAGCGTCCTGTAGTCATCACGCAGAACGAGTGGATGCGCCGTATGAAGGAGATGAGCCGCTTCCAGCAGGGTATGGGCTTCTACGGACAGATGCCCGATGCCTATAATCTGGTACTGAATAGCGACCACCGTCTCATCAAGGAGGTTCTTAACGACGCCCAGGCTCAGCTGGCCGAACAGTTGAAGCCCATCGAGGGCGAGATTAAGGGACAGGAAGCCCGCCTGGCCGCTCTGAACCAGCAGACTGAGAAGAAGAAGCCTGAGGAAGTTACTCAGGAGGAGAAGGACGACAAGGCCAACACGCAGAAGGCCATTGACGAGCAGAAGGCTAAGAAGCAACAGCTTATCAGCGACTATGCAGCCAAGAACGATGTCGTTCACCAGCTCATTGACCTGGCCCTGCTGCAGAACGGCATGCTTAAGGGCGAGGCACTCGACAAGTTCCTACAGCGTAGCGTAGAGCTTATCAAGTAAACAACATTAGAAACGACTTTCTATTCCTGCCCGTCATCCTGATCATCTGGATGATGGGCAGATTCTTTTTCTGGATTCAGAATCTGTTCTGTCGACACATCACCAGGGATTTCATACATGTCATAAAAGGTATCTTCCTCCTGTTCATTCGACAGGGAATCCATCTCTGCAGCCTGAATGGCATCCAGAGAGTCAACCTTTTGCTTCAACGTGTCTTCTGTAGCGCGAGCATAATTTACTTCGTAGTTCCGGCGGCAGCTGCTCATTGTCAGCGTCAGCGCCATTGTTGTCAAAACGGTTAATAAAACAAGCTTTTTCATAGGCCTCAATTGGCATTAGGCCCTCTTCTCAGAGGGGCATTTAAGGATACTTCGTTTCTCATTTTCGTAGAAACTCGCTGGGAGTGAGACCGAAGTGTTTTTTTGAATACACGAGTACTATGCCTCCGAGAAAGCCTATCAGCAGCACTTGAAGACCGACCACTTCCAAAAATACAAGCAGGGCACGCTCCACATGGTGAAAGACCTGAAGTTACCCACGATGAAACCACTCGATCCAG
>Ga0247611_10005976_pt1 | contig 15786 bp, 9 predicted proteins | sample 177DNAGHGhighgp2_FD_192422 | JGI IMG/M metagenome (GOLD analysis project Ga0247611, IMG submission 192422) | Sheep rumen microbial communities from Palmerston North, Manawatu-Wanganui, New Zealand - 1770 DNA GHGhigh gp2 | ecosystem: Host-associated > Mammals > Digestive system > Stomach > Rumen ...
TTTTAATAGAATACTTAACCATATACACTCCTCTCCTTCATTTTTAAACGTATTTAAAAATATACCACAACACGCATATGTGGGCAACTAAACATTAAAAACACTTAAAGATTAGTGGGTGATTTTTGTGATACGAGTTTTTAAAATTTCGATAATGTCTTTATCGCAAATTTTGCTAATTTGTGAGAACCTTTTTCCGAGGTAATTTATCGAAGAACCAACATGATAAAAATCGCGATTATCAATGATTAAATATCGGTCATGATATTCGTCTTTTATATATAAATATAATTTTCCATATTTTTTCTCAAATTCTTCGATGTCTATTTTTGATAATTTTGCCTTGTTTGAAGTGATTAAAAATAAAGGGCTTTCTTTACTCTTTCCCTTCAAATTATTAAGGGTTCTAATATCCGCGTAGGGGTCTATTAATACAATGCTTTTTGATGAAGTTTTTATTATTTTATCAATGACCACCATTGCTTCTAAAACATCGTCTTCAAATAAGACTTGATCAACAATTATTCGACTTTGATTTTCTTCTTCTAATTTTTGTACTCGTGAGTTTATCTCATTAATCTTGCTACCTAGACAAACAATGGAGTTAGTGATTTCCAAATTAGATGGATGAATAGGTATTTCTTTTCTCAAGAAAAAAGATTTTATGATTTTGTTTGCCCATTTTCTAAATTCAATCGCCACTTTGGAATTAATCCTAAAACCAAGAGAAATCACAAGATCCAAGTTATAGTGAGCAACATAGCGCTTTACTTCTCTACCACCTTCAAGTTGAACTGTTGACAAAAAGTTAATAGTTGCCCTTTCTTCAAGTTCACCATCCTTATAAATTTTAGCTATTCGTTTAGAGATGTTCGGTCTTGTTGTTTGAAAAAGTTCAGTCAGTTGATCTTGGGTTAGCCAGGTAGTGTTTTCTTGAGGTGAAACAATAACATCAATTACAATATTTTCTTGATTAAATCTAACTATTTTGTATTGCTCTTCTTCACTAGGTTGTAAATTTATTTCGACCCATTTTTGAAATTCTTCCGCAGTTTCATAATCAAAGTATTTACCGATAAACACTACGGATTTTGAATCATATAAATAGGTAGTATTCGTCTTAATAACGCATTCCATTTTCCGAATGCGCTCATCATTTTCATGGCTTTTCAAAAAGTTATTAATTGTAGTTCTTCCTTTGTTATAAAGCTTTGCAATTTCTTTCTGGGATAGCCAAATATCGTTATTTAGGCAAAAACAGTCGATTTCAGCCTCGTTTGATTTAAACATGAGTATTTTATAGTCATTCATAAAAAAGTCCTCCTATTAAACTAATAGTCATATTTTTGAATATTTTTCTTAAATGACTTTTATTAATCCAAGATTAAAATTTTTTGCAAAAACAAAACCAGGCACCTAGGGCGCCCGGTAATGTTAATTACTTTTAATTATTAAATTAATCACCAATAATTGCAGCAATTTGTTCTTTAGCGAGTGAAATTATAGAATCAATTGAATCTTTGTCGCTTGCGGCATCAATATCATCTTTAGCATCAGCAACAGCGGCTTCAACAGCGGCTGCGTGTGCTTCGACTTTTTCTTGATCTAAACTACCAACATAAGCATCGAGTTCATCTTTACCATCTTGTTTTCTTTCCGCTGCTGTTTTAACAGCATCCATAGAATCTTTTGCGGAAGCGATAACAGCATCAACTGCATCTTTACTTGTGGCTGTCTCGATTGCTGGAACGGCTGCGGAGTAGATATCTTGGACACCGGTTTGGCCTTCGTTTGACCAGTCATCACTAAAGTAATTAGCATTGTTGTAAGTTGTGGTAAAGAAGCTTTCAAATTCTGCTTTTCGTGCTGCTTTATAAGTATCTAACTTAGTTGGGACAAGAGCTGCGTCATCACGAGCAGTTTCATAGGCAGTAATAGTATCTACCTTGTTATCTGCTTCAATAGCGGCTTCAACAGCTTCTGCTCCTGTGGAAAGGATAGTTTGTAATGAAGTCCAGTCAGTAGCTTCATATTCTTCTTGTCTATCAGCATATTCATCTAATAAAGAGTCCATTAAAAGTTGATATTTAACTTTCCATTGTTTGAAATTATTATTAACAGCTGCAACGAATTTAGAAAATTGAGCATCACATTCAGAACTGCTGTAGCAAGAGTCATAGTTGAATGAAGCAATACCGGCAGAAATTTGAGTCCAATCATCGTCATCATAATTATCTGCCACGATGCCTACATCTGCTAAATCATCAGCGAATGTGCCTGCATATGCATCTCTAATTGGTTGAACACCATCTTCTATGGCTGTGTATAAAGTCATACAATCACCAATTAAAAATCTAAAGATATATAAATTATTGCTTAAGTCGACTTCAACTTCACTATAAGCATCCATGATAGCTTCCCAAGCATCTGCTCTTGTTGTGCTTTCGCCTTCATCAACGAAATCATCTGGATCAAGTCTACTTACTAAGTCAAGTAAATCTTCAACGCCAACTAATTGAGCCCATGCTGAAGCGGCAGTTGACATTGTAACTTCTAAATCTGTAACAGAAGCGGAAGCGGCTAATAATGAAGGGACACCTTTCCAAGCATAGAAATCGGCGGAACCGGATGAAATTATACCAGCGCTAATAGCTTGGTTGATACCGTAATTAATATAATTAGCATAGCCACTAGCGACTTCAGCAACGGTTCTTTGTGATAATTGAACTGTAAACGTCCAATATGTTTTGTCACTACCAGTTGGAGTATATTGTTGTAGGACAACACCGCCTGTAACTCTAATTTCACCATCAAATGTTAAAGCTTCTTGATATGCGGTCGCGGATGTTTGTCTCCAATTTCTTAATTGGTCAATACCAACATATTCAGATTGATATAAAGCTCTGTCAATATCAAGCTGTGCAGCCTCAGCATTGTATTCATCAGTAACTTCACCAAGCAAACCAGTGGAAATGTAATATCCCATTGCTTCATAATCGCTCAGGTATTGAGCTTCATAAGAAATGGATTCGCCAAGAGCGGAGGCCATTTCTCTACCTCTTACAGGAAGTTCAAATTTACTAGGTTCAAATTCAACAGCGATAACATTGGCGGCTTGTCCACCTAAAGAGACTTCTTGTAAAGAATATGTAACAGTGACACTAAAACCACCTAAATCAAGGTAATCGAACCAAATACCTTTGGTTGGATCTGGATCTTCGCCTTCTTCATTGACATATCCCCAATCCCAATCTTGTTCTGGTGCATTAGGATATGTTTCTTGGGCCATGTATTCCATAGCTTGGCTAATAACTGATCCAAACTCACTAGCTGTGTAAGATTCTGGACCGGTTTCATCGTCAAGAGCTTTGATATAGAAAATACTATAATTAGCTTGGAACGAATCGCTTTCGGTATTTCCATAGAAATATGGAGCCATAACAGCGGAGTTAGCAAAAGCACCACAGGTTGCATCAGTAACGATTTCTGGGTGAGCTGCTCTTGTTGTTGGAACGGTTTGAGAGAAATTACCACCAGTTGTGGAGGTAACGATTTCACCATAAATCATATTGTAGAAATCAATCACACCAATCTCTGAATCGGTGAATTCTAATGTGTAAATTCCTGTACCATTAGATAAGCCTGGTCCAAAATAGGCATATAGAGGTAAATATGCGCTAACAGCAGCGACTCTTAAATGGCTATCCTCATCTAAACCAATTGTGACAACGTCAGCAAAGAAGCTTGTTTCTTTGTCTTGATATGGTCTATAGAATTGATATTTTTGTGCATCTTCATCAAAACCAAGCGCACTCACATCAAGGGAAAGACCATCTTGTGTGCCGGCATCATATTCAAAATAAACATCGCCTTCAAGGAGTTTATCTGCATAGGTGTCAACATCGTCTTCGGTCACTTCGGAAGCACTAGTAGCGTACAAAATACCTGTATCATCTAAATCTTCTAATGATAATTCAAAATCAAAAGGAAGTTCGCCGATACCGGTTAATTCGAACAATCTAGTTTCCATAGCTGACCATTCTTCTTTTACTGGTGCTGGTTGAGGTTGTGGGCATTCGCTGCTACTGCATTTACCCTTATTGCTACATCCGGCTAATAAGGCAACCGCGAAACCAGAAACTAGTAAACCTTTTACAAATTTTTTCATGTTTCGTACCTTCTTTCTTTAAGAATTTTTGTAAAGTTGCGTTAATAATACAACATTCTGAAAATTTATAAAAGATATTTTTAATTCTTATTCCGTATTTTTGCTCATTTTTTATGGAGTTGGACTATAAATAGTGATATTTTCAATGTTTTTTTCTTTTTCCATTAATATGTTTAATTAATAAACTAGTTTTTTGATGATAAAAAATAAAAGAGACAGGTTAATTAGACCTGCCTCAGTTATTATTAATCTAAAGATTAAACTGCAAATAGATAATCCACTAAGGTGTAATCATCCTTGTTAGGATAGATAAGTTCAGGATTACCTTCGGTGAATTGCTTAATGCTGTGATCGATGTTTATGATTTCCTTATAGTGCTCGCCATTAATTTCATAATTTGTTTCAACACTGACGTGATAACCAACTACTTTATTGTTCTCGACAACATATAGCATGTCTTGAGAAGCTGGTGTTGGTGTTCCATAAGGAATGCCATAGTTTTTTTCATCATCGATACTAGCAGTTTCGTCATCGAATGTGATTGTACATCCAAAGATTAATTTGCCATCGCCTAATGAACCACCTCTTTGATTAATAACATTGGAGTAGCTCGCTTGCGCTAAATCGATAACGTAAGAGAGTCCAGTGTTATCAAATGTTTGGGTATATAGTTTATGACCAGAAGTGAAGATATTATCTAAGATATCGTATAAGGGTTGTGTACGTGGTTGACCGATATAATCAGCGGTCGCGGCCACGTAGTAATTCTTTTGGCCATGAGTTTCGTGGAAAGTATATGAGTCATAATACTCATTTGTGTAGAAAACCCATAAGTAATCAGAGAAGGTCATCGCTCCATCAGGTTTAACGATGTTGACATCGGTTTCCTGAATACCGAAATAGGCATTTTCTTTGGAGTAAATCATGTGTTGATTCCAGAAGGCATAGGATTGTCTAACACCTTCTTTATAGACGGATTTCTCATAAAATTCATCATCCACAAAGTTATCAACGACTTCGCTTTCACCGATTTCTTTCATTGATTTGTAAATCTTATTAGCGTCTCTAGTCTTCATCTTTTCCACGACTTGGACATCGACAAAGACGCCTGCGTTCTTTCTGTTTAAATCTTGAACGGCAATCTTGGCTGAGCCTTGCGCCACTGCGGTAACCTTGCCGTTTTCATCCACTGTAGCAATCTCAGGATTCAAGCTTGTGTACTTCAATTTGAAGTTAGTTTTGAATTCTGGGAAGATATTAAGATTTCTTTCTTCACCAACAAATAAACCGACTTTGGATTCAGAAGCTTGAATGGCGATATCGAATTGTTCAGGGATTGGTTGATCACCACTGGAATTCTTTTTGCTACCACATCCTGTAACCACTAAAGAGAGGAAGAGAACAGAGGAAAGTAATAACTTTTTAGTCATATTATCTACCTCCTAAAGAATATCTAATGTCCTTTGGTTGAGCATCTTTATTCTTAGCAGCGGTGATATAGGATTGAGATGGAGTTCCACCACCAATAGAGAGTGTGTAATAAATCTCAATAGTCCAGTATTTGCCATAGTTATTTAAGATGAACGGAGTTGGATCATATGTTTCTGGTTTTTCTGGATCATCTAATTTATTGACGTGTTGAATTTCACTATTGATTTCTTGTGCGCCTAAATAGTCACCTTCTGTATTTAATGGGACAGTAACATGTAATACACCATCACCTTTAGTGAATTGTAAGTTCACGTTTCTAGATCCAACGATATAGAGTTGAACTTTACTAACATCAAATTCCACAGATGGAACATTGACGAATGTTAATGGAATATCAACGGTGAAACCATTGTATAACTCATTGGTGGTTGCGCCTGTGCCAAGAGCTTTTGGAAGTTCCATGTAGCATTCTTTAACTGATTTAACAGCTTTGCCGTTTTCCACGACACCGCCGTGGTCAGCAGCTTCCCATAAGGCATCATATGACCATAATTTGTGATCATATTCAACTGGTTTACCTTCAGTAACAACAGAAGTGTCAGTACCCCAGTTAAGAGTGAAGCCAGAGGAGTTATCACTTCTTAAAACTTCTAAGAAGTTAAGAGGATTATAGGTGTTACCACTAATAGCACCGAAGCCTAAGTCAAATTGACCTTTCATAAGGTATTCGTTATAGACATCTTGCCAGTTGGTAACTGCGTCTTGATCGACTTTTAATCTAACAGTACCACCACAGACGGCATCGTTATTGAAAGCATCTTCGAAGTAGCCAACAATTTCATCACCGTATTCTTTGAGGTCTGTTTGATACATCCATCTGATGTGGATGTGGATGGTTGTGGGGTTAGATTTACTACCTTTTTCAATCGCACCAGAAGCAGCTAATTCTCTAACTGCTGCTTTGAATGATAAGACAGCTCTATCGTAATCGTACCCGTATGTGCTATTTCCATCTTTATCATATGTTTCATAATCCGCGACTGCGTCTTTATGCGCTTGTGTGGAGTTATAAGAGATACCTTTTTCAGGATCTGATAAATATGCATCAGAGAAATAGTTAATGGATGGTTGCACACCACGGAGTTCAGCAAATTGTTTTCTATTGATGGAGTAGAATAATCCACTTAAGAAATTATCGTTACTCATCCATGGTTTAACATCCCAGTTGGAATTCTTGTTAATTTTTCCGTTAGGACCAAACAAATCATTCCATGTCTCTTTTGTACAAGAGTTGATATTTAATTTAAATGTGGAATCACCTTTAGTTTGTTTGACACCCGCTTTACCACTTTCTTCAGAGATGTGTTTAGTTGGAATGCCACAGCTATCTAAGTGACCAGCGTTGAATTCTTTATAAATTGCATCTGGATCGCTTGTAGCCGCTTTAATGACAATTAACTTCACACCTTCGATGAAGTAACGGTTAGTTTCATGCCAAGAAGTATTTTTCTTAAAGATGATGGTTTGGTTTTTAGCCCAACCTTCAAGATAATAAGGACCGACACAAAGTGTGTAGTCAAGAATATTATCTGTACCAGTACCAGCGTTAAAGTTACCATATCTCTTAGCACCACTTGCTAAAGCATTGTCAGCAGATGGATTGATAGCGCAATCTTTAATAAATTGTTCTGGTAATGGAGAGACTAAAGATGAGGATAATGTATACATCGCGGTAAATCTATCAATAGGATTGATGATTTGTAATTGGATGTATTTGCCAGAAGCATCAGTTCCGGTTCTAATACCTAATGATTCATCGGCTTGCATAGAATCCCAAATGGTTTTCGCTGTAGCATCATTGGATTCTTTAGTTCTTGTGTTATAGGCTTGCGCACCTTTAATACCATAAGAAGTATCGCCCGCCATTTCGGTACCACGAACTTGTTTGTGGGAACCAGTTAATAAGAAACGATAGGCAAATTCATAGTCTTCTAATTCCACAAGTTTGTTGTCATAGTCATCATCTCTGAGATCGGATGCAGTACGGTATCTAATGCCATCTCTTAAATAGATTCTCCAAGTATCATATAAACCTAGTGGGTTCTTTTCTTCATTTGGTGCTAAAACTTCACCATTATAGACTGGGAATGGACGATTGTTATCATATTGTTGTCCATCAACAGTGACTTTGTCAGATGCGAGGACTGGATACCATTCATATCCATCTTTTGTGCTATTTAATCTTGTGCCCCAATAAGAAGAGGTGATATAGCCGGCTAAGTCAGAGACTTGGCTACCTGTATTGTTCTTCTCGTTAATGGTTAATGGGTCAGAAGAAGTAGCGCTATGTAAATACATTTGGTATTCAGCGCTTTCACCAGCCATAGGACCAGATAAAGTTCCTTCGCTTAATAAACCGAAACCGAAACCAGTAATGTATTCATTAGTAGGTAATTGGACACGTTCAGAATATTTAACATAACCACCATTTTCAAAAAGGGTGATACCTGTTAAGTGGTTGTCCATAGAGTATTTCTCTAAGTTACCTAAAATTTCTGTTCTTCTAGCAATTGCTTCTGCGCCAGAGGCAGATGCATAGTTGAAGCCACCATTAGCTTCTGTAGCAGAGCTAACTGTAATGTTTAAGGAAGCAGTTGTGCCAGAAGTGCTTTCCACGGCGCTGATTGTGGCTTTGCCATCAGCAACACCGGTAGCAACACCGTCAGCGGAAATGGTCAATACATTTGTATCGCTAGAACGGTAGGCATACTTTCTATTAGAAGAGTCACCTTCGGCGATAACTACGATTCTAGATGAAGCACCGACACGAAGGCGTTTATAGCCACTTTCTAAAGAGATACCGAATGAGAATGCGACTTCGGAACTATTATTCTTTTTCTTACATGCCGTGACAGCGGTTCCTAATGAAAGTAATCCAACTGCAGCAATACCGATAAATAGTTTGTTTTTCATTATTCCTTACCTCCTTTTTGTAGTTTCTTCTTTCTTAAGAAGAAGAATAGGAATACGCCACCGCCGATGAGTAACAAGCCACCACCGACACTGGCTAATACGATAACCCAAGTGTAATTCTTAGAAGCTTTCTTTGGGTTAAGTGGATCGTATTTTTCGTTATTGATGAAGAGGTCTCCGGCGATTTCCACTGGATTGCCGTTATTGTCCACGATTGTAAGGACGCCCTTTTCATATTTGAAGTCATGAGCGACTGTTAGGTTCTTACCTTGAACAGTGGTCATACCTTTATTGAAGTTGTTGTAATCATTGAAGTGAATGATGCAGCCAATTGAGCCTCTAGCGAAGTCAACAGCTCTGACGAATAATCTTCTTCCACCTGTGGAGGAAACATCGTTGATACAATCCATAACGAATGATTTCTCTTCATCGAAGAAGTACACGCCTTTTTCGCTATCATATTGAGCTTCGATTCTGTTAAGACCGATAACACCATAGGCGATCTTTTGATCTTTAACTTCGAATCTGACGCGATCCACTCCATCTTTCTTATATTCTTTAACGCTCATCACTTCTGGAGCATCGCTATCGATATGGAGTGTATAGGCTTGGCTGACCCATGTGCCTGTACCAGCTAATAAGTAATTGAATTTAATCTCGTACTCACCGCTTGGGAAGGCTTCGCCTGTAACTTCGTTATACATTGGGACAATTGCATATCCTCTATGGGCAACGTAGCCGGCGGATAAGTAACCAGCATCAACATGTGATTTATATAATGTGTATTTGCCAGCGGTATCGCCGAATAACATATCTTCAATCGCGGATTGATAGATGAGTTCGCCCGTTTCTTTATTAACGATTGAGAAGTAGTTATCAGCCACACTTCTTAAAACGAATTGTTGAATGATTAATGTATTCATGTTGTCGGAGCCAAGATATAAGTGGTCCTTAGCATTTTCCATATATTGATTTGTCGCGGGGTCAGTTCCTAATTTATAGAAACCAGTTAAGCTATCGAATGATAAATCATTTGATAAAATCTTATCTATATCGACGCTATCTGGGCTTTCCGCATAGCCCGCAACCATCATGGATTCGAAGTTAACTTTATCTTTACCAATTAATGATTTGGTAATGTCATTAACATAATCTGATGGATAAACTTTAGTAATATCTTTTTCAAAGTTGAATGGTTCCACGACTGGAGCGCTAGCGTAAGAAGCATTAGCATCTCTATCAGTACCGGAATAGAAGCCAATATATGGGAGAGATAAATTCTCTTTGTCATCAGTGTTCGTTAAGGTAATGAAGCCTTCGATCATACATCCATAGTTGAATGTTTCTAAAATGGCATCTTTATCTTCTTTGCTTAATGAATAAGCGTTGAGATTCACTGTGCTTGTACCACTAGGAACAGTGATTACTTGATTGAATGTGGCGATTTCCACATCTTTCACTGATTGAGCGGTGTAGCTTGGCAATACTTTCCAATCAACACTATTAGAATCTTGAGAAGCGTTGTAGTAGAAACCCTTTGGTAAGACACTAACATATTGCTTAGCTTTCTCTGGATCTGTACCAATCCAAGATTCATAAGCATCGTAGTTTTCTTCGCTTGAGAAGTATTCAATATCTCTACTAGCTTTATAAGCATCTTTGTAGTTATGAGAACCAGAGGCAATCGCCATTCTTCCTAAGGAAGTATCATAGAAGGAACTTCCTGGTAATGATTCGATGCTATCGATTTCACCCATATAGTTATAGTCTTTAGTAACTAAATCATTGGGTTGTGCAATAGCGGGTCTCATAACGGAAACAGTGACGTTATAGTGTCTATCTTCCACTGATTCATTGTGGGCTAAGAATGATAATTTGATATCACCTTTAGCAATATCAGCATTGTTTCTTAACACAACTTTGGATTTGCCTGTTCCAGTACCATCAGCTTTAACACCTTCTAAATAAACATCGGTATTTAAAGCTCCAGCGATATCCACCATACCTGCACCTTGTAATCTTGGTGAGGAAGTAGTTTTCACATTGGTCTCTGGATTTTCGGTAGCATCCTTCATTGGATCGGCAGTAGACATGAGTCTCATATCCACTGTCTTACGATAAGCGTTAACTTGTTGAGCAGTTAATGTATCATCAGCGGTCGCTTTTGATAAGACGACGGATTGCGCACCTGCATAGTTAGGAGCGGACATTGATGTACCGCTTAAGTATTGATAACACTTATATTTTTCAACTTTGCTTTTATCAGTTAGTGCGAATTCTGGAACCGCACCTTTGATGTTATCTCCAGGAGCAGTGACATCTGGCTTAAGATCTAAGTCGAATCTCGCACCGTCTGTGGAGAAGGATGACATTGTATAAGCATCGGAATTCACACTGACTTGGTCTTTAATGATGTTATATTTACCATCTTTAGCTTCTTCAAAGAATTTCTTGTTCTTATATAAGACTAAAGCACATGGCATTGTGGGGTTGAATCCATCGCCGAAACTACAACGGAAGTTGAAGTCGCTAGCGGTTGGGTCATTATTGATGATAACAAGAGCAATAGCTCCGTTACTTCTAGCGACAGAATATTTGTCGGAGAAGGCGGTGCTACCACGATTGACAACAGCAACCTTACCAGCCACATCTAATCCGTTATAATCCGCGGATGTACCAAATCCTGGAACATAAACCCAATCTTTATTTGTAAGTCCGAGGTCGGACATACGGAATTCTTCACTATATTCTTCATCTAAACCGTCACGATTGACAATTTGATCTTCATAGGCAATGTTTTCAGTGCCAATTTGGAAAGCGTGTTCATAGAAGATTTTGGTTGGTTGGCCAGAAGCGATAATTGTACTTGCTTCATTGTTAGCGTAACTACCTAAGATACCGGTTTCCACCATTTCGGTTCCCCAGTTGCCATAAGCACCAGCGAAGGAGAATGATGTTTTACCTGAGTTACCTGCGGAAATAGCGCTTAAAATGCCATTATCATGTAATTTGGTTAAAGTTTTTAAAGTAATTGAGTCTGAATCGAAGTCATCTAAGTCACTACCTAATGACATATTAATGCCATCAACTTTCAATTTAATGCAGTCTTCTAGAGCTTTTAAGATAACTGTATCGTAAGCACCTGAACTGTTACTTAAACCAAGAGCATCACCGATACCTTTTGATTTGTATTCAGTGAAGACCTTCATACAGGCTAATTGAGCTTTTGGCGCAATACCTTTATATGTAGGTGCATTAGCGGCAGTAATAGAGCTGACGTGGCTACCGTGATAAGACATATCGGAATGGACGTCGTATTTGGGATCGCCTTCCTTACCATAAGCCTTACTTGTTCCACCGTAGTCGTAATAGAAAGGAACTTTATTATTGAAATATAATGATCCTTCTTCACCGGCAGCAGCGGTTGTATTTCTCTTGGCATTTAAACCACCGACATCCTTAATTTGATCAAATGTATATCTCTTTTTAACAGAGTTTGCTAATGGAGTGTATACTTCATGGTTCCAAGCAGCATCAGTGCTGGTTTTGCCTCTAAAATGGAATTCGTTATCTAGAATGGCGATGATTGTGCCTTCGCCATCATTTGTGTCGTTAGGCTTTTTCATCGTTGTAGCAGAGATGTTTTCTTCTACTGGATCTCTAGAGATATAAAGTGGTTCAGCACCATCGTTACTATAAACTTGTTCGGCATGAATCTTATCGATAGTAACACTCTTAACACCAGGAACTTCTCTGATCTTGTCGATATCGTTTTCATTAACTTCGAGAACGAATGCGTTAACTAATGTGTCATAGCTATGCGTCTTTTTAATGTTTCTAGTCGCATACTCTTTAATGTTGTTATACACATAGTTTTGGGATTGTTTAACTCCTTCATTAGTCAAGCTCTTAATGTCGTAACCAACTTCGACAATAATGCGTTTGTCTCTAACTGGGAGTTCTCCTCTATTGTTCGCGCCAGAGCAGCCCGCTAGAAGCATTGCACCAGTCGCGCTAATTAGAAGTAGTCCTAATTTTTTCATAACTTTTACCTCCTCTCGTGTGTAGAAATTATAAAAAGTGCGTATATTATATAACAAACGCGAGAGCGATGTAAACAACTTAATAATAAAAGAAAAAGGCACCTAAATGCCGATTTCACTTATAAAAATACCGAATTAACCACTAAAATTTGCTGTGGTAAATAATTTCTAAAACAATGAGAGCGATTAATAAAATTAATCCTGCGAGAATAATGAAGATGAAATTATAGGAAGAAGAATTCCTCTTTTCTCTCTTCTTATCGCGATAGTCTTGATAGGTTCCATCACGCCTTGCATCTTTGGCAAACATCATGCTTCCTAATTGTTTAAAGCCAAAGGCAAAGGTATCAAAAGCGCCTAAAAATGCTAAGAAGGATAATACTCCAGATAGAAGCACCACCATCGCCGCGATAGAAACACCATTAACCGCATCAATAAAGGCTCTGTTTCTTAAAAAGAAATATAAAACAAAGATCAATCCACCCACCATTAGGGAAATGATGAATGTTAATAGATTGAATAACCAATGTCTTTTAATTTGTATCCAAGCGTTTTTCATGGTTTTTATATTTTAAATATATTCTAAGGGTAAACATAGCAAATTATCTCTAAGATAAACCATATTTTTATTTGAAGAAATAATTATACCAAGCCCTCTTTTTTTCTCAATATCTTTATCTAAAATATCAAACGCTGATGCATCGCTAGCAACAGGAGAATCTTTTTTCTTGATTTCTATTGGATAAAGAACACCGTTTTCTTCAATAATTAAATCGATTTCGTTTTCTAAAAATATTTCTCGTTCGTTGCCTAATTTATCAATTCTCTTTTTAGTTTTATCTTTACCGTTATAAAAGAACAAGCGTTTAGAATAATCTTTTCCTTCGTTTGTAAAGGACTTAATAATTTCATTAACAACGAATGTTTCATAAAAGGCTCCGCTTTTAGCTCCTCTTTCCAATTGTTCTTTTGTTAACCAACCAGTTAAATATGCCGCTAATCCAGTATCTCTAAAATATATTTTTGGCGATTTTATAGCGCGATTTAAATGAGAATTATAATAGGGCTGTAAAAGATAAACAATATTAGTTTTAACTAATAAAGAAATCCATTCTTTGATAGTAACTGCGCTCACTCCTACGTCATTAGAAATGTTATCATAATTAACAATTTCACCCGTTCTAGCAGCCACAGCGGTCAAAAATCTAATAAAAGCTGCGGTGTCTTTAATCTTAGTATCTGAAAGAACATCTTTTTCAATATAAGTTTGTATATAAGAAGAATAAAATTCTTCCCAGTCTTTAGATGGATTGTCAAAAAGCTCAGGATAAGATCCACGATGAATATAAAACCAAATGTCATTATATTCTTTAATACATTTTTTTCTTTTATATAAATATTCTTCAGTAGGAACAAAGTGACTATGAAAATCCACTTCATGAATTTCTCTTAATGATAAGCCACTTAATTCAATAATAGATGTTCGCCCAGAAAGCGATTCTTTAATTTTTTCATCAAGCTTCTGTTTATTTGATCCCGAAAGAATGAATTGAGAATAAAAATTATTTTTATCAACCACTTCTTGTAAAGATCCGAAAATTTCAGGAGCCTTTTGTGCTTCATCAATACAGCAGGGTATAGATAAACCTTTAATAAAAGAATCAGGATTTGCTCTCGCTTGAGCAACCATAAAATCGGTTTTAAGGGAAACAAAATCAATATCAGGGAATAAGTGCTCTATTAAAGTAGATTTTCCACATTGTCTCGCGCCTAGAATAGACACTATTTTATTATTAGCAAAAGAATGTGTAATGATATTTTCGATAGACCTTTTATAGTATTTGTTTATAACTGACATATACCATCATCCTTTCGACTTATCTAAAGTTCAACTTTATTTTAGCCACCACAAGAAAAAAAGTAAAGCCTTTATTCATCGAATAATATATTTATATGTTTTCTCGCAAACTCTCCAAAACCGTAGACAAAGATCTCTACATAATCTTCAAATTTCACTTTATGAGCGCCATAATAAGCGGTTTGAAATATCACACCAAATTCATTAGTTTTTAAATCGTTAGAAATAAATCCATTTCTTAAATAGAATTGCTCTCTTTTCTGACGTATTTGATAATCGGAGTATTTCTCATCAACTTCTTCATAACATAGGAGAAGGACATAGTCTTTATATAACTCTTTTAACAAAGTTAATATCATCGATCCATACCCTTTATCTCTTTGTGATGGAGAGACTGCTAAAAAGAAGATATAAGCGATATCTTTATACAGAACTAAAGAGGCAAAACCGATAAATGTTTCTTCATCATAAAATCCATATAGGACGTTGTGGTCATTTTCAAAACCTTTAAAGAAAATATCCGCGGGTGGTCTTTCCTCGCTAGGAAAAGCGGACAAGAAAAGCGGTTTTATATCCTTTTTTATCTTTTTATTATTTAAATAATTGATGTATTTAATCATTTAATTTTTACTATGTAGCCTTCTCTTCTAGGTCTAGGAGATGGTTGCTCTTGATCAGGATAGCCTAGAGCAAATGAAGCCACACCAACGACTTCTTCAGCTATACCCCACTTCTTTAATAAGTCTTTGCCTTCTTTGGTTTCAAAGACCTCTTTACATCTATGAATCCAACAAGTACCTAGGCCTAAATCATAAGCCGCATTAAGCATATTAGTGCACGCACTAGAAGCATCGATGATACCAGCGTAATCACTCATTGCTCTAGAAGTATAGAAAATAAGAACAATTGTGGGTGCGCCATAATAAGCTGTGCCATCACGATTAATGCCTAAACCTTTCATCATAATTTCAAAGCTTAATTTATCAATTGAGGCAATATCTTCTTTGTTTTGAACCGCAACAATTAAAGGAGATTGACTTCCTTTAGCAGTAGGTGCGTACATACCTGCTTCTAGAATCTTATTTAAATCTTCTTCTTTAATTTGTTCTTTCTTATATTTACGAATTGAACGACGGTTTTTTAAAACTTCTAATGTTTCCATAATTTATTCCTCATAATTATTTTAAACTAAAGATATATTTATTAATTATTCAAAAATAGTACCAACGCATGAAATACGTTGTACTGACTAGACCCTATAAGGGCTATTACTCCACAGACCCTCAAGGGTCATATGTGGACTGACAACCGTG
>Ga0247611_10005977_pt1 | contig 15784 bp, 16 predicted proteins | sample 177DNAGHGhighgp2_FD_192422 | JGI IMG/M metagenome (GOLD analysis project Ga0247611, IMG submission 192422) | Sheep rumen microbial communities from Palmerston North, Manawatu-Wanganui, New Zealand - 1770 DNA GHGhigh gp2 | ecosystem: Host-associated > Mammals > Digestive system > Stomach > Rumen...
GCAAGTCTTCTCAGAATAGTCATATCAGATGAATTTTGTTGGTTGAGTATTTTCCGCAAAGGTAATAGGTTTTTCTTGATATTTATGAGATTTGTACCAAGAAATCAACATGAGTAGTACTGGTTTTGTTCGTTTGGCTATACTGATGTGACAGGCGTTGGGATATCCCCCCCCTTCGATTTCTTTACAGCCACTCAATGCAAACAAGGCCATGACGATTTCTTTGGTAAATTGTTCATTGTCTTTCTTTCTGTTTTGTTTGTAAATGTTAGTTTAAATTGTTAATAAAAAGTTATCTAATTCTCTCACATATAATAGTTTAATGCAAGAATGAGAAGGGGCGAGAAAATGGGGACTCGTGAGCAAAAAGTCCACCCCAAAATCGAGTTATAGCTCAGTTTTATCTCAGTTATCTATTTTAGAATTAAACTTTTTCAAGCCTCGGTCGCAAAATGGCCGAGGTTTGTTGTACCTTTGTGGCGACAACTTATAAATCGCGGATTGTATGGCGAAAAAACAGAAAGACAGAGGACCCGACTTGATGAGCAAGTATGTGTGGCTGATAGAAACTATCTATCGGGCCAAGCGGATCTCGTATAATGAACTTAACGAGCGATGGAAAAATGACACTGATTTTAGCAGAGGTGAAGATCTTCCCAAACGAACATTGAAACGATGGCTTGATACCATTGAGGTCCTGTTTGGAATCAACATTGAGAATGAAGGCCGTGGCGACTATCGTTACCACATCGATGACGATGAGAATCTCGCCAAGAAAGGACTCCGTTCGTGGCTTTATGGCACCTTTTCAGTAAGCAATGCGTTAGTGAGCAGCAAGAGTATCCGAGACCGCATTTTGCTGGAGTATGTGCCCACGGGGCAAGAGTATCTGCAGACCATCATAGATGCGATGAAGGAGAATCGAGAAATTCATATTACCTATTACAATCCTTGGAAGGATGAGGAATTTGACCTGAAACTGCAGCCGTTGTGTGTGAGGCTTTTCAGGCAGCGATGGTACGTGATCGCTCTCAACCATTATCCTTGGCTCAGTGAAGATGGTCCAAGAATTTACTCCCTTGAACGCATCAGGGCTTTGCAGGTCAGAGATGAGACCTTCAACATGCCCAACGATTGGAGCGCCGAGGAGTATTTTGAAGGATGTTACGGTGTGATTCGTGACCATGATTACGACAAAGAGTTTGTGAAGTTGAAAGTGACCGCAGGCCAAGCCAACTACATTCGTGGGCTCAGGTTACATGAGTCACAGAAGGAGGTTGAGCGCAATGACATTTTCAGCATCTTCACCATGTTCATTCGCCCTACTTTCGACTTTATTCAGGAATTGCTCTGGCAAGGTGAGGATGTTGAAGTGCTCGAACCGCAGTGGCTCCGTGAGGAGATGGCGGCAAAGATCGAGCGTATGTTTAACCGTTATAAGAAAGATTAAGCCATGAGAGATTTTGCAGCTATAGATTTTGAGACCGCTAACTATGATCGTTCATCGGTATGCTCGGTTGGAGTGGTCATTGTCCGAGACGGGGAGATTGTGGACAAGTTCTACTCGCTCATCCAGCCCGAGCCCAACTATTATAACTACTGGTGCACTCAGGTGCATGGCCTATGTCGTACCGACACCGACGATGCCCCAGTGTTCCCCGATGTGTGGGCACAGATTGAGCCTTTGATTGAAGGCCTACCACTGGTCGCCCACAACCGCCCCTTTGACGAAGGCTGCCTTCGCGCCGTCTTCCGCACCTATCAGATGGATTATCCCGAGTACGAGTTCCTCGACACGCTCGCCGCATCCCGCCGCTTACAACCCGACTTGGAAAACCATCAACTCCAGACCGTAGCCGCCGCCTGCGGCTTCCAGATGGAGAACCACCACCACGCCCTCGCCGACGCCGAAGCCTGCGCCTGGATAGCAAAAGAACTATTATGAACCTTTAATACAGAATTAAAAATGATACAATTAACAGATGAATTGATAAGAACTGCCTTTGCCAAGACAGGCTTTGATGAGAAGTATTTTCCAGTGTATGAGGGAAAAGTGAAGCAGGCATGTAATGAACTACAAGAAGATGTACCTGATGACGATGAGACCACTGAACAAGAAAGCAATGTGTTCAGCAGCATTCGTCGAGCAAACGATTACATCGCCTATTATGTTGAAGAGATTGAGAAAGGTCATGGTGATACATGGGCTGCATCAATTGCTGAAAATCGAGGCATAGAAGATGAGTTCTATACAGTTGAGGAAGCCTATAACTCAATTGAGAATGAGGATGAAAGAGAGAAAGAACTTGATATTTACATCAACTCATTGAGTGAAGACCCGATTTTTAGAGAACGCTATAAGTCTCTTTTTCACGATTTTGACCTTCATCCTCAAGAAAAGGCATCTGAGTATTGCGAAATCTTTCACCGTTGTATCAATGCTGGCAAGAGTACTATTTGTTCTCATGCTTTTGCGAATGAGGCTAACAATTACTTTGATGAGAGAGGCACACATTACAACGAGCATTTCGTTGACATTCATGCCGAGGCAGTTGAGCAAGCGATAGAACATGGCATGGATGATGACCAAGCATATTCGTTTGGAGATAGTTGCTCTGAGGCCTGTGAACAAGGTTTTTTATTGATGGCGAACAATTATCTCAAGAACTATCACGAAGACCGGCAAAAGGCATTTTATCTTTATCTTTATGGCAAGGATTACTTGCACCGTCACAATCGAGAAGTACCCGAGTGCGAACTGAATGATCTCCGTCGTGAACTCTATAAGTAGTTGGCTCCATCATCACTCCTAAAGCCTGTCAAAGAAAATTTTAGTTGTTGTTTTTTTGAGAACAACTGATTTCAAGTATATTTGCAACACAAAAACTAGAATTAACCATTTTGTTGATGTATGAATTCAATAATAACATTAAGAGAGTACCTAAATAAAGGTAAAGTATTTGTCATTCCAGATTATCAACGAGGGTATATTTGGGGAAAGAATCGCCCAGGCGAAAAGAACTCTGTTGAACACTTGTTAGACAACCTTCTCGAAAACTACTGCAACCAGTCCCAAATATTCTTGCAAGGCTTTACTGTAACCGAAAAAGAAGACAGGATTATAATCGTTGATGGTCAACAGAGAACAACGTTTTTATACCTGCTGCTAAGATATCTTAATTACTATGGAAAGTTTTCAATAAAGTATGCCATACGTGAGGAAACATCAGGCGAGTTTTTGCGAAACGTTAATTCAAGCACGGATTGTAAAGAGGACGTTAATGAGGAGTATCAAGATGTCTACTTTTTTAAGAAGACGTTACGTATAATTCAAGGAAAGCTTGAAAACGGGATAGACAAGGAAGACTTTATTGAGTTCCTACTTGACAAAGTCAAGTTCCTGTATATCAATATCACAGAACGTCAATCAAATAAAGTTTTCACAATGATGAACGGCAGCAAGGCCGATATGCTCACCGAGGAAATCATCAAGGCTGAGATACTCAGATTGGCATCGGACTGTAATGATCAACCAATGGACTTATCTATTGAATGGGAGAATAATATGCTCAGGAGCAGGTACGCCCGAGAGTGGGATAAGTGGCTCCATTGGTGGAACAGAAAAAGCGTCCAGAAGGTATTTCTTTGCAGCAACACGATGGGGTTATTGATCTCATCATATGCCCTATCAAGCACACGCGATTCAAGCAAGCTAACATTCGAACTATTTAAAAAGAGTTTTCTCAATAGTGGAAAAGCAAAAGATGCCAAAGATACTTTTGATCAACTGAGGAGACTACAAAAACGATTTGAAGATGCATTTAATAATGCGCAAACACATAATATGGTTGGAGCAATATTAAGGCTGACTTCGAATAAAGATGAATTCATCAAGTATTTTTTTGTGGATGATAATAGAAATCAAATCAACCAGTATTATCAGTTGACATTTTTGGGGATGACTCATAAGGAAATTGTTGAATTCTTAAATGATCGTTCCTGTAGAAAAACATTTGATGAGAAGTTCAACGATACCTTGCAACGCATATCAGATGATTTTATTTACACATCCGAGAACAAAGAGTTAGCTTTCAGATTGCTCCTCCGTCTAAATATTGATGAAGATAACAAGCAAAATCAAGGAGAGGGCCGTTTCTTTGATTTCTCAATTTGGGAAAATGGTGTAAGATCTCTTGAACACATTATGCCCAAATCTCTTGTTGGCCACTATGACCAAACTGACAAATGTTGGAAAGGTGGCGATGGCCAAATCAAAGAAGAGGGGGACTTTGATTTTAAAAGAGATCTTATTCACTTTGGAGATACTATAACTACCGAGCACAGCATCGGTAATCTTGTTCTTCTATACAAAGATGAGAATTCGAAGTTCAGCAATTTTATATTCCAAGACAAAAAGAACCTTTTCTTCAGTACAGAGAAAAACGAGTATTTCAAGAGCCGACATTTACTGCATACAATCTACACATTCTCAAAATCAGATTGGAAAGAAAGTGATATCGCAGAGAACAAGTCAAGAATCATAAAGAATTTTATAACTTATTATGAACCTTTTAACGAGCAGGAGCACGATGAGAAACAAGATTAATTTCATAACAGGTGAGACCTATACGTTGGCAGAGTTTTTCTCTGGCAATAGAAGAATCATCATCCCCGATCTGCAACGTGATTATTGCTGGGGTGACAAGATTCACACAAGTGAAAGAAAAGAATTGGTAAGCGGTTATCTAATAACGTTGATACAGCAGTATGAGAAGAAGAACCATGAAGTCGAAAAGCTTAATCTGGGGCTGATTTATGGCTATGAGGTCCCTGCTAATCATATTCAACTGTGTGATGGACAGCAACGGATTACGACATTATTTCTGCTCTTGGGATTTTTGAATAAGAAATCAAAAAAGAATGTCTTTCAAACCTATCTAATGTCTGATTACGAGCTATCAGACGACAAAGAACCCTACTTACAATACTCAATACGCGAAACTTCACTTTATTTCCTTAGTGATTTGGTTTGTCATTTCTTTTTGCAAGACCCATCTGATAAAGAACGGGTAGATAACGTGAATGACATCGAATCGTGCTCATGGTTCTTTAATGAATACAGGACAGATCCGAGCATAAGTAGCATGATTAAAGCCCTTAATATAATAGACAACACTTTAAAAAACAGAAATTCTGATTGGTGTATCCAGTTCGGCGACTTTTTGATCAACAGATTGACCTTCATGTATTATGATATGGAGAATCGCAAGAACGGAGAAGAAACCTTTGTTGTCATCAATACCACAGGGGAACCTCTATCTCAAACACAAAACCTGAAGCCTTTTGTTGTGACAGATGATATCAACAAAGGTTATAGTTCAACAAATGGAATTGATAAAGATTGGGAAGAAATTGAGACATGGTTCTGGAAAAACAGGAACAGCGGCAACGATACTGCCGATGCAGGATTCACCGAATTCCTGAGATGGGTTTCAATCATTAAACTGGCAGAAAAAACAGATAGCGATTCCAGCAAACAGATCAGTGAGATTTTATCTGAAGGCAAATACAGCTTCAACTATAGCGAGATCCCATTTAGTGAAATATATGATTATTGGAAGGCCGTGGAAAGAGTTTTCAATAGTTCATTTTTTGAAAAGAAATTTCTATCCCCTGCTGAACGTGAGATATCAACTGATGTGGTACGATATAAGGTAAAAGCGCTTACTCAAATTGATTGTTTTAGGCTTTTGCCCTTGATTGCATATTGCAAAAGACGTATTTGTGACATTAACGACATAAATGCCATACGTTTATATCATTTTATCTACAATCTATCGCAATTGGATAATATTCAAAAGAATGTCAATACACTGGCCGAAAAAGTGATTCAGATTGCATTAGAATGTGACGACATTCTACAATTGTTAGATCCGAAATATAAAGGCCAGTATCCAGACATGATTTTAACGGACGAAGAACTATATAAGTTAACTATTATCAATAATAATATTTCAAAAAGAGATGAAATAGAGGAAGCGTTTTGGAAAGCTCAGGATCATCCTATATTTAAAGGCGAAATAATGCCGCTAATTGTATGGACTGAGAGAAATGGTGGATTTGACCTTCAGAGATTTAATTTAATCAAATCTCATTTTGATCAGATATTCCCGCCTAACGTTGAAGATATAACAGACCTTACAAGGCGTTCCATGCTCACAATGAATCTGAAAAGATACCCGTTAAATAATAATTCTTTCGGTGATAAATCTGAAGAATGGAAAACGATTATTTTCTCTGATATTGATAAGATGGGATTATATTTATATCGACTCTTTAATTCTTCTTATATCTTACCAACCTCAGTACAAAACTTGATGATTAATGATGGAGTCAATAATGGACATCCATTTTATCAGTTCGTTGAGCATGATTACCTGTTAGAGTATTGCGATCAGAAGAGAGTTGGATACCAAGGCAATGATAAAGAGATTTCATTGTTCAAACAAAAACGGGCTAAACCTTTTTCGGTGGAAAATGCAATCCTTCTGCACGAATTTGGTGCTGATTGGGAATGTTCAACGCATATGAATGGATTTCCTCTGAATAAAACGAATGATTGGCGGGTATGGTACTATCTAGAACGTGACAAAAACTGTATTGTCGTTGAAAGTGGAGTATTAGGTATTGCTATCGACATCATAAATTATAAGCATTCAAAACAAGAGGTGTCTGTATTCTCAAGAACTGATAAAAAAACAAAAAACGGACTAAAGTTCTTGGAAGAAAAATGCCAATTTTGCTATTCTGATGATGTTCAACGATATATAATAAAAACACAAAAAACGATTAAGGATTTTATTGATTTTATTAAGGATCTAATTCGAAAGATAAATTTAGAGCATATTCATGTACCATGCTGATCTTCCAGTTGAATTATGGCCTATTTGCACATATATTTTTGTATTTATTCTTGATGATTGAATACATTTCTGGGACAGGACATTACAATGAGGTGCTGGCGCGAGTAGCGAATGTGAAGCGCAGCCTTTGGATCGGTACAGCCGACATCAAGGACTTGCATGTCAAGGTGGGTGATACAACCAAACCGTTTCTCGCCGTTATTGCTTTGCTGATTAGGCGGGGTGTTGAGGTGAGGCTGATTCATGCTAAGGAGCCGGGGCCGAACTTCAGGGAGGACTTTGACAGGTATCCCGTGCTGTATGACCGGTTGGAACGGGTGCTGTGTCCCCGTGTGCACTTCAAGATGCTGGTGTTTGACTGCGAAGAGGTGTATATCGGTAGTGCTAACCTCACGGGTGCAGGCATCGGCATGAAGAGCAGCGATAAGCGCAACTTCGAGGCTGGCATCCTGACCGATGACCCGCAGATCGTCGGGCAGGCCATGCAACAGTTTGACGACGTATGGATCGGCAAACACTGCAAAACCTGCAAACGCAAAGACTACTGCCCAGACCCCATAGTATAAGTTTTTTCAAAAAAAATAATCATCAGGACTCGCCTCTGCCGCGATATGGCAGGGGCTGTCTTTTTCTTTGCACCATGGACAAGTATTTGTTTCTTGACTTTGATGGTGTGCTGAATACTGAGTTTTATCAGGATTTGCTGATGTCTCAGGGGAAACCATATCGAGACAAACATGGGCCTTTCTTTGATCCAGTGGCTGTTGAACAGTTAAAGCGGGTCATTGATTCAACTCATGCTGATATCGTCATTGAATCTTCTTGGAAGTACCTTGGACTGGAGGCGATGCAGGACATGTGGAAGGATCGGCAGTTGCCTGGTCGCGTGATTGACATCACACCGACGATTGTCGGTGCCAGTTGGTCATCAAATATTGACATTGACACATTCGGCCTTGATGTTAGACAGAGCAAGGGAATTGAGATAGACTTCTGGCTTTTCGAGAACACCTTAGCAGATGCTCGTTACGTCATTATTGACGATGAGTATGTAATACTGGATTCCCAGTTACCTCGTTTCATCCTGACCAACCCATTTGACGGATTAACCGAATTAGCGGCCGAACGAGCCATAGCATTACTCAACGGCTGAGAAATATTTGCTTCTAGGTCGCAGAATGGCTGAGGTGCCTTTTACTTTTGCGGCGACAAAAAACTAATAATGATTGAAATATGGAAGAATTAACAGACAATGACATTCACATCTCTCCTTTGACGATAATTAAAAATCGCTATGGCGGAGGGTTCCTTGCGTTCAATCTTGAGTCATGGGATGTTCCCAAAGCAATCAATGACGACGGACTTGATTATTGGAGCTTTTGGCTCCATGAAGCCCAGAAATACATCATCGGCAAGGGAGATACTGTGCAAGAAGCATTAGAAGACCTGAAAGCCAAACTGGAGCCAGCGCCTGAGAATCCACTTGTGGACAAGTTTCTGTTCATTGACTTTGAACGAATCATGGACATAGGCAATAAAGATGCTGTTGAGAATCTGCTATTCATTGTGGAACAGACTCACTGCAAAATCATCATCACATCAATCTGCCGTCGCGATGACCCTCATCAAGTCAAAGAGTTGTGGAAGAAATACCAGATGCCAATAGAGTATTATTCCATGACTCCGATACTGACCGAAAATAATTACAAGGATCCAGTGACTGGAGAGCCATTGGAAATGAAGGAGTATGGCTTTGGTATAGCACCCGCCGTGGAAATTGGCGCATGGTTAAATACTCATGTGACTCAAGACTTCCTTTATGCCATCCTTGACTTCGAAGACTCTATTCACTTTAATCACCAATCAGCACATCTTGTGACTGTTGACAGCAAGAAAGGATTTACCAGGGCGAATGCCAACGAAGTCATAAGCATTCTGAATGGTAAAACTTAATACTACAATATTGTTTCACATTTAAAACGTTTTATTATGAGCAAAGTTTTTAGAATCACGCCCAAGCGCACAAGGCGCGTCAACGGGCAAGTCATCACGTCCGAAATGGTGATCACCGTCACTACTCGTCAGCACGTCAGCAACCCGTTCTATAACGGTGCAGTCGAAATCAAGGAACAGTACATGCGCATGTATCAGTTCGACTACAAGAAAGCCTGCATGAGTGTCGGCGACTTCACCTACGAGGCACTGGATTAAACTTTTTTCTTCAAAAAAACAACTGTTAGGCACACCTCTGCCACAGATTGGCGGAGGCGTGTTTTTACTTTGCATCGACAAACAAAACAATGTGCGAATTATGATTGAATTACAAGACCACAATATCAAACTCATTGAGAGGGAGATTCTCTTGAAATATGAGCATGCGCCATGCGACTATTCGGATTGTGATTGCCTGTTGTCCTTGCGTAAGACGATGATTAATGAGCGGGTATTGGCGCATCAGGAGGAGCTCCTGCCGGATATCATCGCCTTTAATGATGCGCTCACTGTTGCTTTGCGGGAAATGTATGACCGTGCACATCTTGTGTGGAACAGCATCAGAGACAACAAATCCTTTGGAGATTACCTCGAACTGAAAGCAAAATGTTTTCTCAGCTGCGACTACCCCGCATTACATCCCATTCAGGATAATGACAGGGCTGATCTGTGGTGCGCCATCTGCGACAGCGGATGGAACCCGCTGTATGAAGATGGTGTTACGCTGCCAACCCTGGCGTTTCCATCGAACGTGGACGAGTCCTTCGATTATCTCACAGGCCTAGATTGCCCACCGCCCAATTGGAACGAGGGCTTGGACCAAGAATTGACCAAGGACTTGCATCTTATCCAGCCTTTCCACCACTTGTTTGACCACATGAAGTTCGCCATTACCGACTTCATCTACGTGCGTCAATTCGAGACCGAAATCAATATAGAAATCCATAAAGAACTTTGAATCATTATGGCAGAGAAAAAGAAGCCAAAGAAGGGTCAAACAAATCCCTTCAATCCTGATTATTTTAGTTATACCAGCGATTACCAACTTGAAGAGGTTTGGAACACCAACAATACTATAGCGCAGTTGATTGTGCCACGTTTATTAGCGTTTAAAGATCTTGATAAGCATGGGCATCCTGGAGATTTCAACGACATGCGTGCTTGGAACAAAGCGATTCAAAAGATGGCGGATGCTTTTGAATTGATGAAATATGTACAGACGTTGTCTAAGGAGGAAGAAGCCATCGTTGCAAAGGGGCTGAATCTTTTCTGCAAATATTTCCGTCAACTTTGGGACTAATGATATAACAAATATACAATCACAATATGGAAGACAAGAAAAATAATCAAGTGATAAACGAGCCCGAACGGGGCGACAGGTCAACGTTGAACCAATATCAGCAGTCCTCGATTATCAAGGCGATAGGCGTCGGTGGCGGAGGCATTAATGCTGTCAATCAGATGCTTTTTCACATTAAGGACATCAACTATGTTGTCCTCGACTCAGATAGTCAGCAACTCAATCGGTCGTCTGTACCTAACCGTGTGCTTCTGAGACCAGACACAACACATCGTATTGCTACTGAAGAGAGTGAATCCGAGATAGCAGCTCTATTTGACGATGATACCAAGATGGTCATCATTATTGCGGGCTTGGGTGGGGAGACTGGAACCGATGTGGCTCCTGTCGTGGCTCGCATTGCTCGCGAGAAAGAGGTAACACTCACCGTTGGCATCGTGACAATCCCTTTCCAGTTTGAGGGAACCGATAAGATCCTTAAGGCTTTGGATGGTATCGAAGAGATGCGCAAGCATGTCGATTCCTTGTTCATCATCGACAACCAGTGCCTGACAGAAATATACAACGATCTAGACCAAAGCAATGCATTTGTTAAATCCTATGAAACTCTGACCACAGTTGCCCGCAGTCTCTGCGACATGACTACTGCCTACTATAAAACGTGTATTGACTTCAACGATCTTAACTATACCCTGCACAAAGGCGGTCAAGCAATGGTCTTTTCGGGTTATGCCATGGGTGAACGCCGCGTGACCAAGGCTCTAGAAGATGCCTTTGAATCGCCATTGCTCAAGGATTGCGATATATACTGCTCCAGAAAGATGATGATGACTTTCCTTTACAATCCCTACAGCGAGTCTCCACTTCGGATGGATGAGATGAATGAGATCCAGGAGTTCATAGAAAACTTTGACAAGGAAATGGATGTGATTTGGGGCTTAGCACATGACAACACGCTTGAGGATCAAATCAAAGTGACTGTATTGGCTTCGGGATTCAATGTATCATACAAAAGCCAAATACCATTGGGACTAATAAATGAAAGTTGAAATTGTGATCTGATCGAAGGGATGTGTATTATAGCTTTCTCTTCACTATCCACAATCCGCTCAAGAACCTGATCGATTCCTCATTCACATTCAGCTTGCCAAATAAGCATGATTAAGCAGGCTTATTTTTCCCACCACGAAATAAACACCTGAACTACAAATGGATATAACGGGAAAATAAGAGCGACTTTCATTAGGGATACTGTAAACTGAAACTTATAACAGATTCCTTAAGGATGCGGTTGGTAAGCTATAAGTCCACAAAATCTTTTTATCGATTAAATCAAGGTAACTTGAAGATTTTCAGCACAAGAGTATAGATAAAATCTATTTCCTCGAAATTTTTTTCAGTCAAAATGTCCGCTGACCCCGAAATATTTAGGGTTTGGTGGCGAGATTGCGGGCGTAGTCTTCCCACTTGGTGATGAGGGCTGCCATGTCGTCGGGCAGGTCGCTGTCGAAGTCCATCTGCTGGCCGGTCTCGGGGTGAACGAAGCCAAGGGTCTTGGCGTGCAGGGCTTGACGGGGACACAACTCAAAGCAGTTGTGGATGAACTGGGCATAGCTTGAAGAACGGTTGCCGCGCAGGATCTGGTCACCACCGTAGCGTGCATCATTGAACAGCGGATGCCCGATGTGTTTCATGTGGACGCGTATCTGGTGGGTGCGACCCGTTTCCAGCTGGCAGCGCACGACTGCCACGTGGGCCAGATTTTCCATTGTGTGCCAGTGGGTGACAGCGTGCTTGCCCTGGTCACCGTCGGGGAATACCTTCATCAAAACGCGGTCTCGTGGGTCGCGACCGATGTTGCCCGTGACGGTCCCGTCCTCCTGCTTCATCTCGCCCCACACCACGGCGATGTACTGCCGCTTGGTGGTCTTCTTGAAGAACTGGGCACCCAGCGAGGTCTTGGCGTTGGGTGTCTTGGCGATGACGAGCAGTCCGCTGGTGTCCTTGTCGATGCGGTGCACGAGACCCAAGCGTGGATCGGTCACGTCATAGTCCGGGTTGTCCTTGAAGTGCCATGCCAGCGCATTGACCAGCGTGCCGTCGAAGTTGCCATGACCGGGATGCACCACCATGCCGGCGGGCTTGTTGACCACCATCAGGCTCGCATCCTCATAGACGATGTTCAATGGGATGTCCTGGGCAACGATTTCGCACTCATAGCGCGGCCGGTCCATCACGACGCTGATCTCGTCTCCAGGGTGCACGCGGTAGTTGCTCTTGACGGGACGGCCGCCCACGCGGATGCACCCAGCCTCGGCTGCATTCTGGACGCGGTTGCGGCTGGTGCCCTTGATGCGCTCCACCAGATACTTGTCGATGCGTAGCAGCACTTGTCCCGGCTCCACCACATAGTGGTAGTGCTCCCAGTAGTCGCGCCCGTCCTCGGTGAAGTCGGGCTCGCTGTATTCATATTGTATCTCGTCCTTGCCGCCTGCCTCAAGTTCTGCGTCCAGCAATTCGTCGTCCAACGCCATGAATAATGCTAAATGCCTGATTGTTAATAGATGATGGTTCTAATTTCCTGCTCTGTTGATTCTGGTAGCTTATCTTATGATAATGTATAGATAAGGTCACTTTCATTTAACAGAGTATATGTAAATTTATTGCTGAGGAATTTCTGCTGCAATTTACAAAGTCTCATGAATGATGCGAACTCGTTAGGGTCAGCAAATACCTGACATCCGGCAGAGTATTTATCTATGGTTTCTCTTACGCTAAATTCATTTGACCTATGAATATTGATTCCAAATAGACCTTTGTCCCTTTTTTCTGGTCTCAAGTCATACGTCATGTCCATATTATTGTCTCTATAAACAGTGAGTTCTCCGACTTGTACCAGAGCATCATATTTACCTCTATGTTTTCCGATGGTGTAGCAACCACGATATTGACCAGGAACAAGGATGCTTGTGCCTTTTTTATTCAGCAATTTCTTGGCCATATAGTAAGTGCCGGGTTCAGTTGTAATCTTATAAATCTGCTTGGTCCATCCCTTTTCTGGAGTTTGATAGACGACTACGAGCAGATCATCAAACAGATTAGTGACTTTGTTCTGCTGATCAGACCTGACGCCAATGATGTTCAGGTTATATGCTCCATTGGTGAAAAACTCATATCCTTTTTCTCGCAAAATCTTTGCGAAATTGGCATTTTCACATTTCTTGTAAAATTTTGATTTAGCCATATCCCCAAAAAACTAACTAAATGGTTAATGATCAGGTGTTAATACGCTTGAAGTAATCACGATTCATCTTCAGCGTCCAATAGATTAATTCTTCTTACTCTTGTCCTGCTCTTTTTTCTTATCCTTTTCTTTGTCTTTGTCCTTTTTCTTGTCCTTCTTTTCCTCCGAAGACTGTGCCTTGCGTTCCTGCTCGGCGCGAGCCTGAGCTGCCTTCATTTCCTGCTCGTAGGTCTCTTGGGCATCCTTGTAGTTGGCTTCGTCGATCGAGTCCATGATAGAGGGATCAATCACCTGTTCGGGATTGAGGTCCACGATGGAGCCGTCGCCCACGGTAATCTTGATTTGGGCGTTCACGCTGACGGGGGTACCCGGTGCCACATGGTGTCCATCAACACTGACTTCAAGGATAAGACCACCCATTTCGCTGGGGATACTATCCATCGTCACGTTCTTGAATCCCATTGCCTTGAGGGTTGCCATGCCTTGTCTGCCAGGCAGTTCTACCAGCTTGGGCAATGCGATGATGGGGGCGTGCATGGCGTTCACGCTCAGGTAGATGATACGTATTTTCTTGATATAGGACTTGGCCTTAGGGTCCTGGTCGATGACTGTTCCAGGCTTGTAGTTCTCATAGAAAGTGGTAGAGTCGCTGATTTCCCAGCGCAGGCCTGCATCCTCCAGGATGTCGATGGCCTTTTCCAATGGCATGTTGCGCACGTCGGGCACCTGCACTTGTTGCCCATGGGAGGTGAACACGTCGATAAACAGCAGGGCGATATAGCCCAACACTACGAGTGCCACAGCCATCAGTGCCGAGTTCAGCAGGATGGGATGGCGATCACGGAAGCGGTCAAATCCACTCATGTTATTGTTGTTATTATTACTGCTCACGGTAATTCAATAATTGGTTACAAACTGCAAAGGTAGTGTTTTTCGGGAGCAAAGCAAAGTCTCTGTTCTGTTTTTTTGCAAAACTGGAAAAAATACTAATTTTGCAGGTTAATATGAGACAGGATTTTGGCGAGATAACCGAGCGACTGCTGGAGGCACCTTACTGGGTGATTGACTTCCTGCCGATGCAGGTTCCCCAGGAGAGCCGCGGGCAGTTCTTTGCCGTCGAGCAATACTACAAGGCAGGTGAGCGACATGGATGCCTGTGCCGCCAGTTTGCCGATGTGGTGTTGGGGCTGAACTGCTACCACGACATGACGGTGAATCCCGGAGGCGATGTTTGGGTCAAGAACCCCGAGCCCGCCACCTTGGTCACATGGCTTGACGAGGCCCTGCATCACGGTCACCTCTGCGCCCTGATCTGGGACACGGGGACGGTTCTTTTGTCCCATTTTGAGCCAAAATGGGACAAAAGAACCGTCCCCGTGTCCCACGCCCTGTTGACTGCCAGCGGTGGCGACACTCACCTTACCCTCTACAATCCGTCGCCCGAGTTACTGAAACTTGTTAAGCAATTTGCTGCAGCAGCGGGTCTCCACCTGTGGCAACCTCCCCAATAAAGCCACCAAAAACTCTAAGGACTATAAACTTACAACTAAAAATGGATCGTTCTTCACAGATTATCAGGACCAGCTGGATTGGTATCATTGCCAATGTGTTGCTTGCGGCATTCAAGGCGGGTGTGGGCTTGCTGGCCAGTTCGGTAGCTATCGTCATGGATGCGGTGAATAACCTGAGCGATGCGCTGTCAAGCGTCATCACCATCATCGGCACCAAACTCTCGCAGCGGCCTGCCGACAGGAAGCACCCCTTCGGCTTCGGACGCATCGAGTACTTCAGTGCCATCATCATTGCTGTTATCGTCCTTACGGCGGGAGTTACCTCGCTCATCGAGTCGGTCAAGAAGATATTCAATCCCACCGAGCCAACTTATACCACCACGACTCTCATAGTCATCATCGTGGCGATTGTGGTAAAGTTGGTGTTGGGTCGGTTTGTCAAGAGCCAAGGAGAAAAACTCAAGAGCGATGCCCTGATAGCGTCGGGCTCTGATGCCTTGTTTGATGCCATCATTACGCTGGCGACGCTCATTTCGGCTGGTGTGATGCTGCTGTGGGGCGTGTCGCTCGACGGCATCCTGGGTGCCCTCATCTCGCTGGTGATCATTAAGGCCGGTATCGAGATGTTGGCTTCGCCTGTCAACGAGCTGCTCGGTGCCAAGGTATCACCCGAATTACTCTCGCAGATCAAGCGCGAGGTTGCGGACTTTGACGGTGTGCGCGGTGTGTTTGATATCATCATTCACAACTACGGCCCTGATGTGCAGATCGGTTCCCTGCACATTAATGTCCTTGACACGATGAATGCCCATGA
>Ga0247611_10005978_pt1 | contig 15784 bp, 13 predicted proteins | sample 177DNAGHGhighgp2_FD_192422 | JGI IMG/M metagenome (GOLD analysis project Ga0247611, IMG submission 192422) | Sheep rumen microbial communities from Palmerston North, Manawatu-Wanganui, New Zealand - 1770 DNA GHGhigh gp2 | ecosystem: Host-associated > Mammals > Digestive system > Stomach > Rumen...
CACCACTAATTACAAATGATGGTGTATCAATTGCTAAAGAAATTGAATTTGATGATTCATTTATGAATATGGGTGCTAAATTAATATATGAGGTTGCTAATAATACAAATGATGTTGCTGGTGATGGTACTACAACAGCTACTTTATTAGCTCAATCAATGATTCATAATGGATTAAGCGAAGTTGAAAGAGGAGCTAATCCAATGCTTATGAGAGAAGGAATTGATAAGGCAGCTAAGGTTGTAAGTGAAAAATTATTAAAGAATTCTCATAAAGTAGAATCTAGCAATGAGATTGCTAATGTTGCAACTATTTCATCAGGTTCAAAAGAAATTGGTGATATTATTGCTAAAGCAATGGAAACTGTTGGAAAAGACGGAGTAATTAATGTTGATGAATCACGTGGTTTTGAAACTTCACTCGAAGTTACAAAAGGAATTAAATATGATAAAGGTTATATTTCACCATATATGGTTGGTGAATTAGATAAAACTAGTATTACAATGGAAGATTCAGCAATTTTAGTTACAAACCAAAAAATTTCATCAATTCAAGATATTTTGCCATTGTTAGAAGAAGTCGTTAAGGTAAGAAAGCCATTATTTATTATTTGTGAAGATATGGATCAGGAAGCAGTTAATACTCTTGTTATTAATAAATTGCGTGGAACATTCAATGTTGTAGCTACTAAAGCTCCTGGTTTTGGAGATTCTTTAAATGAAACATTATCAGATATTTCATTGCTTGTTGGAGCTAAGTTCATCGATAAAAACTTAAATATGGCATTAAAGGATGTCAAAATGGATGATTTAGGTGAAGCTAAAAAGATTATAGTTGAAAAGGATTCAACAACTATTATCGACGGAATTGGTAAAAAAGAAGATATTAATGCTAGAATTGATGAGATTAAAGCTATTGCCTTAAAGGAAAAATCAAAATATAGAAAAGAAGAATTACAAAAACGTGCTGCTAAATTAGCAAATGGTGTTGCTTTAATTAAGGTTGGTGCAACTACTGAATCTGAATTAAAAGAAAAGAAATTACGTATTGAGGATGCCCTTAATGCTACAAAGGCTGCTGTATTAGAAGGTATTGTTACAGGTGGTGGATCAGCTTTAGCTGAAATCTATAAAGAAGTTAAACCAATTTTAAAGAGCGATATTACTGATGTACAACGTGGTATGAATGTTGTTATTGATTCTTTAACTGCACCACTTTACCAAATTGCTGAAAATTCTGGTTTCAGTGGTAAAAATATTGTTGAAGAACAATTACAAAAGGAATCAGGCGTTGGTTTTGATGCAAAAACTGGTGTTTGGACTGACATGTATAAATCAGGAATTGTAGATCCAACTAAGGTTACAAGAAGTGCTATTTTAAATGCAGCATCAATTGCTGGTCTATTCTTAACCACTGAAGCTGCTGTTGGTTCTTTAAAAGAAAAAGAAGCTAAAACTAACCAAGAAATGTATTAATCTAATTAATAAAGGAGCTGTAAAAAAACCTAGGTTTTGAAAAACTTAGATTTTGGAGCAATTGCTCCTTTTTTTGTGTATTAAAACAGGAGTTAAGACTTCATGCTTGATTTTTTATAAAATAAAAAAGCTTGAGTAACCAAGCTTTTGTTATTTCAAGTTAATTATTCTATTTAAACATATATATGAAGAATAGTTTTCCAGTATAATGTTTATATTCTTTCATATCTTTAATTTCTACAACACTATTAATCTTATCAATTAAGAGTTTGCCTTCTTCTGACTTCCAATATTTTCTTGGTGAACAGAATACAAATGGACCATTATTTAATTTGCATTGTAGCCACAAATTACCATTACCAATTCCAAATTCAGCTTCCTTGAATTCACTATAGCTAATTTCAAATTCTTCATTAGTCTTCTTGTTGACACATTTCATTCTATCATCTAAGACTGTCACCATATATTGAGTCCATAGCTTTCCTGGTAAATAATTATTAGGTTGACCTAAAACCAATATAAATTCCTGCATATTAATTCTCCTTATTTATATGTAATTTATTACATAAACAAGTATAACACAAATAAATATGTAAAGTATATATTTAATATAAAATAATTTATCTAGTAATGGCACAAAGTAGTGGATTCAAACCTCTAATTGATCCTTAGGAGTTATATCAGCGACAACAAAATATCTTGTATAACTATCATATTTGACAATGTTTTATATATTTTAGTTTATTTTCTTGAATTTCTAACATAAATAATATTATTTATTATACTTAGAGGTGCCTATTTTTAAGGTGTCTATAGTATTTAATAAAAGAATTTAATAAAACTAGCTAAGAATTTCTTAAATTTTAGAAAGTCACACAAGTACACTTTAAATTTTGTAATTATAGAATAAAATTACTTTTCAATTTTTGAAAAATCAATGTTGAAAATGGGATAGATGAATATGGAGTAAAGTTATTTATATAGAAATAACACCTCTACAAGTAGAATTTACTTTTTTATAAGTATCTATTTTAGAATGGTATTCTATTTTTGATTATTTAGATTTATCAGATTCTTTGAAATGAATTATTTTTATGATAAAATACATTATATACAATTTTAAAATGTAACTTTAAAACGAGGTAGTAAATGAAAAACGGATTAGTTGATTTAATAGAAGAGTCAAGAGATGAATTAACAGACTTTGATGATGAATTGTATGCTCTTGAAAGAAATAAAAAGCATTTTATAGAAAAAAGTAATTATAATGAAACTCATAAGCCGTATCCTGAGGTTGGTCCTTATGATACTGGAATAGATTATGATGATGCCGAAGATTTATGTCATAAAAAATCATTAAATAGGAGATATGAAGAAAGAGCCATCGCTTGGGAACGATTTATTAAATCTGATAATCCATATGTTGGAAGAATTGATTGCTCGACTTCAAATGGTGAAATTCATATTATGGAAGATGGACGTATTTTACATTTTAATGATGGTGAAATAATTACTTACTACATCAATGATGGCTTTTTAAAAACTCCTGTTGATAATGATGCAAAATTACGCTTTATTAATTCTGATGATCTAAAATATCATGACATAGTTAAAGCTTGGCGTTCCACTAAGCATACAAATGATAAAGTAATATTGCATAGAATGATTAAGATTAATAAAGGAACCTTAAAAGCAGTTTATACTACTTATAAAAAAGGCAAGGATGAATTTAATAAAATTTCTGATTCGTTTTTAAGAAAAGTTTTATTAGAAAATAAAAACAAAAAGGAATTACAAAGTATTGTACAAACAATACAAGATAAGCAAGATGAGATAATTGTTGAGCCATTCAATAAGAGTTTTGCTGTTCAAGGATGTGCAGGTTCTGGTAAAACAATAGTTTTATTACATAGGATTAGATATATATTTAATAACTATGAAAAATTAAAGAAATCAAATTATTCTATAATTACTCCAAGCAAATTGTTTATTGATTATATTTCTAAGATATCCATACAATTTGGTATTTTGGTTGACAATCTATTCTCTCATAAATCATATTACTGCAAAATTCTTGGTGATAAGTCTAAAATTACTGATAAGAATGAATCAATGCTAGATGAAGCTTTTTTAAATAATGTTTATTCTAAAAGATATATCAAAGATTGTTATTATTCTGTTATTGATAAAATAGGGGATACTTTAGAACAAATAATTAAAACATATCAAGATAAATTTCAGCTAAAGAAAAAATCTGCGGACTTTTCGGATTATGAAAAGAACATTTCAATAATTGAAAATGATAAATCAATATTAGAAGAGGATTTTAAAAGTAGATACAATAGTATTATTAAAACGATTAACGATGCAAATTTGAAATATTATGATGGTGATTTATCTATTGTTAATATTAATAAAAAATATATTATTGAAGAATTATCTAATGAGAAACAAAAGTTGTCTTCATTCCTAGAAGAGTTATCTGAGATTGATAGTGAGAACATAAATGAGAAAGAAAAAAAATATAAGCAACAATTAGATTTATTGAATCATGAAATTTCTGATACTAAGACAAAAATAGATAAAGGAAATTTCTTTGTTTCAAATATTTTTAAACGTCGTCTAAAGAAGTTTCAAAATGAATATAATGACCTTACTAAAGAATATGAGAATAATGTTTTAAATGCTAGAGATAGGCAAAAATGTCTTAAGGATAATATTGAAAATCTAAAATATTATTATCATGGTAATATTCCAATTTCTTCAATTACATCAAATCTTAAAGCTATGGATTTCTTAGTAGATGAGTATAATAGAAAAAACAAAGAAAATAATGACAAATTATTAGATACTCAAGAAAAATTTAAAGAGATGATAGCCGAATGTAAAGCGATAGAAGATAAAATAAATAAATACGAAAAAATTGATTTATCTTCATTTGAGGACACAATTGAAAAATTGGAGCCATTATCAGAAGAACAACGAAATTTAATTAGTGATATATGGAAAGAAACAAATAAAATTGAAAATACTATTTTTTATAAAGTTAATTATTCTGAATTGTTTAGTAGTTTTAGGAATAAAACTATGGGAAAAAGTGCAGCTGAATATTGTAAAAAGCACGGTATAAAAGATTATTCTGATTATAAATTTTGGCTATTTAATCAAAGCTATTTTAAATATTTAATAGAAGGTAAATCAAAAAATCCTGATGAATTTATTTATATTGATGAAGCACAAGATTTAAATGATAACGAAATTGAGTTTATATATAATTACAATAATAGATGCATTATAAATTTATATGGTGATATTCATCAAGTTGTAAACGATCATGGTATTCAGAATTGGAATACATTACCCATGATAAATAAGGTCTATGAATTAAATGATAATTTTAGAAACACAAATCAAATTATAAATTATTGCAATAATTTTTTACCTTTTAAAATGACCCCTGTAGGTGTAGAAGGCGATGAAGTTATAGAAGTAGATGATTTTTCTGAAATTAATACTCAAACTAGTGATGAAGAAAATGTTGTAATTGTAAAAAATGAAAATTTAGCTCAACTTTTAGAAAAAAAATTAATGTTTACAAGAAAAAAATATAAAATATATACAGTTGTTGAGTCTAAAGGATTAGAATTTTATAGCGTTTGTGTATTAAAGCAAAACATGAATCTAAATGAGTTTTATATTGCTTGTACACGTGCATTGTCAAAATTAATTGTTATCAAAGAAAACATCCAGTAATGTAGAGTACCACCTAAAGTTGGACTAGAGAAATCTAGGTAGACTAGGTTCTACATCTACAAATTATAGGTAGTATTAAAACTTTCAACTATGCGTAGTATTTAGAACTTCAAACAATTTGTAGTATATAAGCTTCAAACAAAAAATAGTATTTTAAAAAAAGATAAAAATAATATAGATAAAATTAAAGAGATATTCGGGTATGATGATAATACTAATTTAATTCCACAATGTTTTTGGGGTAATATTATTAATCCTAAAATTATTATATTAGCTAAAAATCCTAGTCATGTTTTAACAGATGATATTGATAATAAATATTTTAAAAATATATTAACTGAAAACTTGAAGATTAAAAATAGAAGTAAAAAACATAATAATATTCTTTTTATTGATTCTAGTTTTGATAATGATATTCCATTTGAGTTGTCTGGAGTTTCAAAATGGTGGCGAGATTTTTTTGGAGAGAACATAAATTCGAAAAACAAAAATGATTTTATGGGAAAGGTATGCATCATAAATTTGTGTGGTTATTATAAAACTAGTTTAGATAAACCAATTCCTGAGGAATTATTTTGGTTTTATAATCCAAATAAGGAAAAACATATTGATGATTGCGTTAGAAATCTTTTAAATACAAAAGATGTAAGAATCATTAGTGTATGGGCATTAAATGATTCTAATCCATGGGCTAAGATTTTAAATGATTTAGAAAAAATGCAGAACCTGCTAATGTAAAAAAACATACCATAGATATATTGCTTTAATAAAATAAAGCGAATTGAATGTAGAGTCGGATTAATTTCTGACTCTTTTTTAAATAAAAAACAGCTTCAGAAGAAGCTGTGATTTAATCAAAATGGCGTTCCCGATGCGATTCGAACGCATGACTGATCGCTTAGGAGGCGATTCCTACTATCCAGCTGAGGTACGGGAACATAATATAATTTTATTGTATAGAAGTAATACCTTCAAGGGCTAATTGTTATCTATATATGGTGCTCAAAATGGTGCCCAAAGCCATTTTTCAGAGGCTTGATGATAGAAAAAACGCCGTAACTACGCGGTGCTATCTTGTGTATCACGTAGTCTTAGGAGGTCATTGCTCCATCCAGCTGAGCTACGGGAACATATAAAATAATGTTATAAACACGATTATTATACAACAATCTTACCAAAAAAAGATACAAAAATAAAAAAATATCATGTCAATGATTAAAAAAAAGGCTTTAAATGCGCTGTTTTATAGATTGTATTGTAAACTTTGTTAACAAAAAATAATATAACAAAAATATAGAAAAATGGTCTAAAAATAGTGCATTTTAATAAAAATCGTTAAAAGCCGATTTTTCAGTACTTAAAGCGTTTTTTTAATCCACGCTAACGGGCGTTTGCAAAAAAATGTGAAAAAAATAAAAAAGTTGATATTTTTTTGTTGACTTTAACATTTTTGAAGTATATAATCACAATTGCTGTGAAAATTGTGTCATATGTTTTATGCATATTGATTAAGTAGCAAGTAATTAATTAACCATTAAAAATGGTAGAAAGGAGAATTACAATGCCAACAATTGCACAATTAGTTCGTAACGGAAGACAAAATGTAGAAAAGAAGTCTAAATCTCCAAGTCTTGGAATTGGTTACAACACATTAAAGAAGCAACGTACTAACAACCCAGCTCCACAAAAGCGTGGTGTTTGTACACGTGTTACTACAATGACTCCAAAGAAGCCAAACTCAGCTTTAAGAAAGTACGCTCGTGTTAAGCTTTCTAACGGTATCGAAGTAACAGCTTATATCCCAGGTGTTGGTCATACACTACAAGAGCACTCAACTGTTCTTATCCGTGGTGGTAGAGTTAAGGACCTTCCAGGTGTACGTTATCACATTATCCGTGGTACACTTGATACAACTGGTGTTGCAGACCGTATGCAATCTCGTTCAAAATACGGTGCTAAGAAGCCAAAGACTAAGTAGTTTGATCCACTGCTAGTAAGAGCTTAAGATTTCTAACTATTATATATAGATAAGAAATTTAAAATCATTTATTATAAATTATAAAAAGAAGGAGGGATCGCCATGCCTCGTAAGGGACATATTATCAGAAGAGACGTTCTTGCCGATCCTATTTACAATTCAAAGTTAGTTACAAAGTGCATTAACTTTGTTATGTTAGATGGTAAGAAGGGTATTGCTCAAGGTATCGTTTATGGTGCTTTAAAGCAAGTTGAAGAAAAGACTGGAAAGTCTGCAATTGAAGTATTCAATACTGCAATGAATAACATCATGCCAGTTGTTGAAGTAAAGAGCCGTCGTATTGGTGGACAAAACTATCAAGTTCCAACTGAAGTTAGACCTGAAAGAAGAGAAACTTTAGGATTAAGATGGTTAGTTAACTATTCTCGTCAAAGAAATGACAAGACTATGGAAGATAAGTTAGCTAAGGAAATCATGGATGCTGCTAACGGTACAGGTGCTGCTGTTAAGAAGCGTGATGATGTTCATAAGATGGCTGAAGCAAACAAGATGTTCGCTCACTATCGTTTCTAATTATTAAAAGGAGTACAAAAAAATGCCAAGAGAACATTCACTAGATACTTACCGTAATTTTGGTATCATGGCACACATTGATGCCGGTAAGACTACTACTACTGAACGTATTCTTTACCATACAAAGAAGATTCACGCTATCGGTGAAACACACGATGGTGCTTCTCAAATGGACTGGATGGAGCAAGAGAAGGAACGTGGTATCACTATTACTTCAGCTGCTACAACAGCTTATTGGAAGGGATATCGTTTAAATATTATTGACACTCCAGGACACGTTGACTTCACTGTTGAAGTACAACGTTCACTACGTGTTCTTGACGGAGCTGTAACTGTTTTAGACGGTCAAGCAGGTGTTGAACCTCAAACTGAAACAGTATGGCGTCAAGCTTCTGAATACAAAGTTCCACGTATCGTATTCGTTAACAAGATGGATAAGGTAGGAGCTGACTTCGAGTATTCAGTAGGTACTATTCATTCTCGTTTAGGTGCTAATGCTGCTGCTGTTGAATGGCCAATCGGTGCTGAAGATAGCTTCCGTGGTGTTATCGACCTTATTAACCGTAAGGCTTATGAGTTCGAAGGTGATGCCGAAGAAACTTATAAGGAAATCGAAATTCCAGCTGACTTAGTTGATACAGTTGAAACTAAGAGAGCTGAATTAATCGAAACAATTGCTGAATTTGATGAAGAAATCATGGCTGATTACCTAGAAGGTAATGAAGTTTCTGTAGAAAGAATCAAGAAGGCAATTCGTAACGAAGTATTAAAAGCTGAATTCTTCCCAGTATTCTGTGGTTCAGCTTATCATAATATCGGTGTTAAGTTCATGCTTGATGGTGTAATCGATTACTTACCAAGCCCAATTGACATCGGTGCTGTAAAAGGTTATGACTCTACAGGTGAAGAGCGTGATTTCCAACCAGCTGATGATGAGAAATTCATGGCTTTAGCTTTCAAAGTTATGACAGACCCATTCGTAGGTCGTTTAACATTCTTCCGTGTTTATTCAGGACACATTACTTCAGGTTCATACGTTGTAAATACAACTAAGGGTGCTAAAGAGCGTCTTGGTCGTATTGTGCAAATGCATGCTAACCACCGTCAAGAAATTGATGAAGTATTTGCTGGCGATATTGCTGCTGCTATCGGTTTCAAGAACACTACAACTGGTAACACATTATCAGAAGAAAAGAACGACTACGTTCTAGAACAAATGAAGTTCCCAGAGCCAGTTATCTCTGTTGCTGTTGAACCTAAGACTAAGGGTGACCAAGAGAAGATGACTAACGCTTTAATTAAGCTTGCTGAAGAAGACCCAACATTCAAGACTTATACTGACCAAGAAACTGGTCAAACAATCATCGCTGGTATGGGTGAATTACACCTTGATATCATCGTTGACCGTATGAGACGTGAATTCAACGTTATGTGTAATGTAGGTGCTCCACAAGTATCTTACCGTGAAACAATCACTAAGAGTGCTGAGTGTGAAGGTAAATATGTTCACCAATCTGGTGGTCGTGGTCAATACGGTCACTGTTGGGTTAAATTCGAGCCAAACCCAGGTAAGGGTTATGAATTCGTTGACGCTGTAGTTGGTGGAACAGTTCCTCGTGAATATATCCCTGTTGTAGACAAGGGATTACAAGAAGCACTAGGTAATGGTGTTCTTGCTGGTTACCCAATGATCGACGTTAAGTGTACATTATTCGATGGATCTTACCATGAAGTAGACTCATCTGAAGCTGCATTCAAGGTTGCTGCATCATTCGCTGTTAAGGCAACTAAGGACAAGTGCGCTCCAGTTATTCTTGAGCCAATCATGGACGTTGATGTAATCGTTCCAGAAGACTATGTTGGTAACGTTATCGGTGATTTAACAAGCCGTCGTGGTACATTAACTTCACAAGAACCACGTGGTAATGCTATTAACATTCGTGCTGAAGTACCACTATCTGAAATGTCAGGTTATGCAACTGCCTTAAGATCAAATACTCAAGGTCGTGGTACTTTCATGATGCAAATGTCTCATTACGCTGCTTGCCCACGTAATATTCAAGAAGAAATCGTTAAGAACCGTGCTTAATTAGCACTGTTCTTACGACTATTTTACGACAATAATTTTCTTGCTTTAATTACAAAGTTATAGTAAAATATTGTTGATGAAAATCGTTAGAAATTTAATTTTCTAAAAAAGTTAATTTGAAATAAAAACTTATAGGAGGACCATATAATATGGCAAAGGAAAAATTTAACCGTTCAAAAGCTCACGTTAATATTGGTACTATCGGTCACATTGACCATGGTAAAACAACTTTAACTGCTGCTATTTGTCACGTTCTATCTCAACAAGGATTTGCTAAGGACCTTGGTTATTCAGGTATCGATGCTGCTCCAGAAGAGAAGGCACGTGGTATAACTATTAACTCAGCTCACGTTGAGTATGAAACAGCTAACAGACACTACGCTCACGTAGACTGCCCAGGACACGCTGACTATGTAAAGAACATGATCACAGGTGCTGCACAAATGGATGGAGCTATTCTAGTAGTAGCTGCAACTGATGGTGCTATGCCTCAAACTCGTGAACACATCTTACTTGCTCGTCAAGTTGGTGTTCCTCGTATCGTTGTATTCTTAAATAAGTGCGATATGGTTGACGATGCTGAATTCATCGACTTAGTTGAAATGGACATCCGTCAATTATTATCTGACTATGGATTCCCTGGTGATGAATGCCCAGTTATTCGTGGATCTGCTCTTGGTGCATTAAATGATGAACCACAATGGGTTGAAAAGATTAACGAATTAATGGCTGCTGTTGATGAATATATCCCAACTCCAGTTAGAGATACTGACAAGCCATTCTTAATGCCAGTTGAAGACGTATTCACAATCACTGGTCGTGGTACAGTTGCTACTGGTCGTGTTGACCGTGGTAGAATCAACTTAAATGACCCAGTTGAAATCGTTGGTATTCATGACACTATCACTTCAGTTGCTACTGGTCTTGAAATGTTCCGTAAGACTCTTGACTATGCAGAAGCTGGAGACAACGTAGGTGTATTACTTCGTGGTGTTGACCGTACTCAAGTTCAAAGAGGACAATGCTTAGCTAAGCCAGGTACTATCACTCCACATACAAAGTTCAAGGCACAAGTTTACGTATTAACTAAAGAAGAGGGTGGTCGTCACACTGCATTCTTCTCTAACTATCGTCCACAATTCTATTTCCACACTACTGACATTACTGGTACAATCCAACTTGAGCCAGGTGTAGAAATGGTTATGCCAGGTGATAACACAGTTATGACTGTTGAATTAATTCACCCAGTAGCTATCGAAAACAACACTAAGTTCTCAATCCGTGAAGGTGGTAAGACTGTAGGTGCTGGTTCAGTTACTGAAATCATTGCTTAATAAGTAATAATTTGAAAAATTAGGAATTCCCAAAGGAATTCCTTTTTTTTCGCTTAATACTCATAACTTATGCTATAATTGAAGTGGTGATTTTATGATATTTGATACACATTGTCATCTTTTTGATGAAGCATTTGATTTAGATAGAGAAGATTGTTTTAAAAGACTTAAAGAAATTAATGGTTTAGCTATGATTGTTGGTTTTTCACCATCAAATAATCAAGTAGCTTATGATTTGGCTAAAAAATATAATATGTATTCAAGCGCTGGACTTCATCCTGATGAAGCTAATGGAGATATTCTTTTAAAGCTTAAAGAATTAGAAGATTTTATAAAGACTCATAAAGTCTATGCAATTGGTGAATGTGGTCTTGATTATCATTGGGAGCCTTATGATCATGATTTAGAGGTTAAGTTATTTGAAGAACAAATTAAATTAGCTATAAAATATGATTTACCTCTTATAGTTCATTCAAGAGATGCTGCTAAAGAAACCTTTGATATTATTTCTAAATATAAAGGATTAGTGAGAGGAATAATGCATTGTTACTCTGGAAGTTTAGAATTAGCTAAAGAATATGTGAGGATGGGTTGGTATATATCATTAGGTGGACCTGTAACATTTAAAAATGCTAAAGAACCTAAAAGAGTAGCAGAAGGGATTCCTCTTGATAAGCTTTTAATAGAAACTGATTGTCCTTATTTAGCTCCTACTCCTTTTAGAGGTCAAAGAAATGAAAGTTCATATGTTAAATATACTGCATTAGAAATTGCTAAAATAAGAAATCTAAGTGTTGAAGAAATTGAAAATATTACTTTTAATAATGCACTTGATATTTTTAAAATAAATTATGATAGGTGATTTATGAATAAATATATTTACATGACATTAGAAGGGATTGAATTTGATAGAAAGACATCAAAAGATTTAGCAACTTGGCTTGGAATTTTAAGAAAAAGAAAATTATTATTAGATTTAATATGGTCATTATCTATAATAGTAGTTCTTGAAATTGCATCTATAATACTTTTATTTAAATATATAAATGTTCTATCTATTATTATTCCAATTATTATAGGGTTAATTATTTTTTTGATTTTAGATATTAAAAAATTTAACAATTTAGAAAATAGATATTTTAATGCTGTTAAAGAAAAATATCTTGATAGAAGTAGCGATTATGAAGGATTTAAACTTGATATAATAGGGTATAAATATGATGCTACTTCACCAATTCAATCAAATAATCTATTAATGACAACAGATGGTTATAAATTTATATTTATGCAAGATCCTTTTATAGATAGTAATTATAAATTTAAAGATGGTTCTAATTTAAAAATCATGTCAGAAAAAATTTATGATAATAAAGAATTTATAATAAGAATCAATGATATTTTATATTTTAGATATATAAAAAAAGATGGAATTAAATTATTTGATTATTATAAATTATCATTTGATATGAATTCTAATATTGACTTAGTAGAAGTTGTCACAAATGATTATAAGAAATATTTATTTAGTGCTAATTTTGCAACATATTTAAGGAATAGTATTCCAACAAAGGAGAAAGAATATGAAGAATAATGAATTAGTTAATGAATTAATTAAAAGAAATTTACATATTACTACATGTGAATCTTGTACAGGTGGATTAATTGCTTCTTCAATTGTTGATGTTAGCGGTTCTAGTGCGATTTTAAATGAAGCATATGTTACATATGCAGTTCAAAGTAAAATCAATTTAGTTGGAGTTGATTCAAATATTATCGAAAAATATGGAGTTGTATCAGAAGAAACTGCATATGAAATGGCTTATAAAGCTTCAATTAAAGCTAATTCTGATATTGCAATTTCAACTACAGGTGTAGCCGGACCCACTGGCGGAGATATTAATAATCCTGTTGGTACAGTATGTTTTGGTTTCAAAATATTAGATAAAATTTATACAGAAAGAAAAATCTTTAGTGATTTAAGTAGAAACGAAGTTAGACAAAGTGCATGTGAATATGCAATAAATTTTGTATTAGAAAAACTAAAAAACACTAAGTAAAAAAGTAAAGAAATCTCAAAAAAATACTTGTTTTATACATAATGATATGATAAAATAAGAAGGCATTCGTAAAGAATTGCTCCTTGTCTAGAGAGAAACTAGACCTATGACCACGAGGAGGTGTCAATATGAAAAAATATGAAATTATGTACATTGTAAACCCATCTTTAAATGAGGAGGACACAAAGAAGACTATCGCGTTAGTTAACAAGATTTTCGCTGATAATGATTCTAAGGTTCTTGAAGTTAAGGAAATTGGTTTAAAGGACTTAGCTTATGAAATCGCTGGTAACCGTAAGGGATACTACGTTTGGGCAGAAGTTGAGGCTAATAACCAAGCAGTAAGTGAGTACAACCGTATTGTTGGATATGAAGAAAATATCATTCGTCATATCATTGTAAAAGAAGACTAATTATTCTTTTTGTGTAAGGGGATAACATTATGATTAATAATGTAGTATTAGTTGGTAGAATTACAAAGGACCCAGAAGTCCGTACAATAAGTAGTGGATCAGCCACATGCTCATTTACTTTAGCAATAGATAGAAACTTTCAATCACAACAAGGTGAACGTCAAGCAGATTTCATTCCATGTGTAGCTTGGAATCAATCAGCTCAATTCATCGGTAATTATGTGAAGAAAGGTTATCTATTAGGTGTTGAAGGTAGAATTCAAACTCGTTCATACCAAGACCAACAAGGTCAAACTCGTTATGTAACTGAAGTTGTATGCAATAGAGTTGAAAACTTAACTCCAAGAGGAACTTCAAATACATCTAATAACTATGATGCTAATAACAACAATTATCAAGGAAATTCAGGAAACGTAGCTGATAAGAGCTATAATCAAGAAATTTCTGATGATGATTTACCATTCTAAAGAGGAGGACAATAACTATGGCAGTTAATAACAGAAATGGATTCCGTCGTAGAAAGGTTTGCTATTTCACAGCTAACCATATCGAAAATATCGATTTCAAGGACGTTGAATTATTAAAAAAGTTCGTTACTGATAGAGGTAAAATTTTACCACGTCGTGTAACTGGTACATGTGCTAAATACCAAAGAAAGCTAGCAATCGCTATTAAGAGAGCTAGACATATGGCATTATTACCATTCGTTAATAATGACTAATCTTTGATGTGAAGTGACACAATCACTCACAAGAAAATGACATAAAACATAAGTATGAAGGACCTTGTCAATATTGGCAGGGTCTTTTCTTTTTGTTCTGATCCATCCAGCCCACTTCACTAGACACTTTTGTCTTATGATAAATACTATTTCCATAAGACAATACATACTATAATAAATCAGACTTATTAACCAACCATTAATAAGTCTTTTTTGTTGCACTTGGCATGATAAAATAAAAAATGAAGTATAAGCAATATAAAAATATTATATGTGGAGGCGTAACATATGAAAAAGAAATACATTCTACTATTTGTATTATTATTCTTTTTATCAATTCTAATTGCTTGTGGAAGTAATTCTGAAGTTACAAATAATACAAGCAATTATAATCCTACGCCTACTAGTGATAATCCTACTAGTACGCCTAGTTCAACACCTGGTAGTACAATTTCAACAAAACAAGAAGGATACAACTGAGCAATATATAATATACATGCTAGCACAAAATAGTGGCTATACTGGTACATATGAAGAATGGTTGGAATCTATTAGAGAAGATCGCATTGTTATAAAAGTTGAAGATAATAAAATAATGTGGAAATATAATCAAGAAGAGAATTATACAACATTATTTGATTTGTCTAGTATAAAGGGTGAAACTGGTGAACAAGGTCCTCAAGGTGAAAAAGGAGATAAAGGCGAAGCTGGTAAAGATGGCGTTGGTATATTGAAAATAGAAAAAACTAAAACGGAAGGTCTTGTTGATACTTATACTATCACTTTTACAGATGGAACAACAACTACATTCACAGTTACAAATGGTAGCGAAGGTTTAAGTAGTATTCAATATATACCATGTATATTTAATAATTATGATGGGACAAAATTATATGAATTCTATTATGAAAAAGGTAGTGATATAGTTTATGATGGCCCAACACCTATAAAAGATGGTGAAGATTTTGTCGGTTGGGATAAACCCTTAGAAAACATTCAATTTCCAACAATATTTACTGCAAAATTTATGGTAAATGTTAGATTTGAAAATTATGATGGAACCTTGTTATATCAAACAAGAATAGAAAGCGGTAATGATGTTGAATATAAAGGTGATACTCCAACTAAACCTCAAGATGTAAATGGTACAAATATCACTGAATATACTTTTAGTAACTGGGATAAATCTTTATATAATATAAGTGCTTCAACTACAATTACAGCAAATTATTCATCTAGAACTTTTACGGGATATAAAGTAACTTTTTTAGATAGTGATAATGCTGAATTATATAATTATTATTGTGAAGTAAATACTGATGCAAGATACCCATATGATTTACCATGGCGTTGTGATCAAAATAATGTACATATATTTAGTGGTTGGAATC
>Ga0247611_10005979_pt1 | contig 15780 bp, 24 predicted proteins | sample 177DNAGHGhighgp2_FD_192422 | JGI IMG/M metagenome (GOLD analysis project Ga0247611, IMG submission 192422) | Sheep rumen microbial communities from Palmerston North, Manawatu-Wanganui, New Zealand - 1770 DNA GHGhigh gp2 | ecosystem: Host-associated > Mammals > Digestive system > Stomach > Rumen...
GGGATAATTTCCCCCGTTTTTCTTAACATAATCCCTTTTATGGTCAACAACGTGTCAATAGTTTTTCATAAAATAAATTATTAAGTTTTCATTACAAACATTACAAAAACAAAAAAGCAAAAAACAAAAGAGCCACTCACAACACTAACATTGTAAGTGACTTTTATATGAAAAATTCAAATCTTAAATAATAACATTATATCTTATTAGTAGAAATAGAAAGGTAAGCCTTAGAAGTTCCAGATGTTCCTGACGTTTGAGTAAAGAAGCCAATAGCAATTTCATCATTTTCTTGAAGAGAGATAATATCAGTTTCAACAAAATCTCCAATTCCTTCCGATGTTCTAAATTCTGATGAAACAATATTAGACCAAGTGTTATTACGTAAAAGACGAACTGCACAACCTACAGTTTTAGCTGTTCCTGTTCCCATATTGTAAGGATTTATTCTTCCATAAATAGTTGCAGAAGTAATATTTTTTAAAACTTTTATATGTCCATTATTAAGAAGTTCAAAGCAATTTCCGTAAGTATTTTGAGAATTTAAATTAAAAAATACTGAATTAGCAGTTCCTATTCCTGAAGGAGAAATAGTTTCTGCAGAACTAGTTTCACAACGAATATAGCTATATTCTAAATTATCATAAACAGCTTTAGCAGATGGCACATTATCATCAGTAGAAGCAGAAGAAATTGAAGTAACAACATCTGATTTAGTAAGTATATTTCTAAACTCTTTTTTAGAGAAAATCCAACCAATAGTAGAGTTATAATAAACTAATCCTGCCGTATATAATTTTAGATTTTTCTGAAGTCCAGTAAGTGTAAAGATATGTGTTGAAGAATCATAATAGCAAAATTCATTAGATAAATCTGTAGCAACGTGAAGTCCGTCATCATCATAATATTCAACACTAGAAGTTAAATAATATCCATCACCTAAATTTAAGTTATTAGAGCCATCTAAGTTAAAAATCAAAGTTTCAGAAAGTGAAGTATAGAATGAAAGACCAGCGTTAGCGATTGCTTCAGCTACGGCGTGAGAAGTAGGAATTTTAGTTCTTGTATCTGTTAAAGTATTTTGAATTTCAGAATTATCCAAAATAGTCCAAGTTCCTTGTTCTAAAGAAACAGATTTTAAACTTCCATAAAAAGTATTATCAGTATCAGAATAATAAACTATTTCTCCAGCACCAAAGACAAGATTACTAGGAGAGGCACTTCCAATATAAATTCCTTCAGCAATTAATAAAAATCCAGAATCTAAAGGAGCTTCAGTATTTGGTAAAAGGATTATTGAATTAGGAATGTCAACAATAGAAACATTATTAAAAGGATATAAAAACATAGCTTGAAGTCTATTTGTTACTTCATAATCTGTAAACTGAAAATAAATGTAATCTGCTTCATCTGGAACATCAACAGAAATAGTTCCATCAACAATTAGATTCATTTCAGAGCAATTTAAAACAGTTTCTGTAGGCTCTTCTAAAATTCCAGTATCTTGCTTTGTAGTAAACCACATAACATTATTAAGAGCTTGTCCTTTAACTTTTATTATATTGTTCATCTTAGAAGCTGTAGAAATTTTAACATATTTATTAGTTTCTAGTTCAGTTTCTGGATCTCCTAAAGTCATTCCAACTTGAATATTATTAAAAATTCCATTTTGAATTCCAGTTAGTAGATTTTCATATGGAAAATTAAGATTTAAGAAATTATCTACATTAGTTTTATTATATTCCAAATCTTTATTAGTTTTGTCAAAATTAAAATCTAGTTGTTCACCAGAATAAAATTCTGCAAAATAAGGAGTATAACTATTTAATTCAAAGAAATTAATAATTAAAGTTCCATCAGTTTGAGCTTCAAAATAGCTTTCATCATATTCATTATTAGTAGTATATATTAATTTAAGTCGATTTAGTGAATCGAATTTATATAAGTCAAAATTACCTGCAATATCGAATCTATCACCTTCAGCTACTTTATATACTACATAAGATCCATTTAATTCATCTATAATAGGTAATTTTTGAGGCATAATATCATCAATTTGCAAAGCTCCAATATCTGCAACTTTTCCAGAATTTACAGAAATCTCATTAGTTCTATCAACTTTTAGAATTTTTTGAAGTCCTAATTCTTTAGCTGTTTTATCACCTTCAAGAGTAATTCCATTAATTGAAGGCTTATGCTCAAGATTTCTATAGTCTGAAGTTCCACCACTTCCACCACCAGTTGCAGAAATAGTATTACCTACAATTCTAATTCCAGAGCCAGCAATTAGTTTTTCTTGAATACCAAGTTCTGATAAAGTTCTATTTCCCATAAGCACATATCCATTAATAGAAGGCTTATTAATTAAAGAATTATAATTATCAAGCCCTAAAGAAGAAGCAGGAATATTACCTTCAAGAGTAACACCATTAATTGAAGGTTTATTAATAAGAAGTTCATAGTTATAATTTCCAGTAGTAGATTTTAAATCTTCAATTTGCTGGCAAAGCCATATGATTTGCTCTTCATAAGACATAGCTTCACGATAAGAAGATGGAATCGTTCCAAATTTATTATACCAATTAAATTTAAACATTTTTAAAACTCCTTTCTAATATAAAGCAAAGAATAGAGGATTTAAATCTTCTATAATGCTTTCATATATATTAATTATATTTTTTCTATATTCAGATATTAATTTAGAAGCTGTTAAATTTTTATGATCATATCCTGAATGTATTTTTGTATATTTTTCATTTTCATTCGAATTAGCTTCCGAATTTCTATTTTCTGCAATATTCTGAGAGATTTTCTCATTTTGAGTCTTTCTTTCAGTATTAGATAAAGTATTTGAAGAAGAAGAATTAGTAACATCATTAATAGAAGATTCTGATTCATTTGCAGAAGTAGAAGAAGCATAATTACCTTGTAAAATTTGTTGTTTAGAAATCATTCCTTGAGGAGTATCTGAAGCTACATTTAATGATGAAGCATTATTTGTAGAAGTAGAATTAGAATTACCTAAAGTTTGAGAACTTCCAGAAGAAGAATTATTATTTGTAGTAGTAGCTTCAGTTCCATTAGTCTGAGTATTATTTTCAGTTCCTAATCTTTTCTCATTTTTTGATTTTGTGAATGTTTCAGTAATATTTATATTATTAAACTCTAAAGGATTATAAGAAAGAGAGGCAGAATAAATTAAAGGAGCATATTTTCCGCATTATTTCTTTCATTTTAATTAGTGCATAGTGTCTAAACATTTCAGGAGTTTCAAAGGCAATTTCTCTTAAATAATAATGTTCTATTATCATTTTAGCTAAATAAAAAGGATCAAAAACACCATTTCTATTAATGAAAAGAACTTGATCTTTAGGTAAATAATCAAATAAAGAATAAGATCTAAACCATTCTTCAACAGCACCTTCACCATAAACATCAATAATTCTTTTTAATGATATTGTATAATCACTCATTTAATTCACCTTCTTTATTAATATAATCTGAAGCTGTAGAATCAAAAGTTTTAATAGCATTAGTTAAATCTGAACGAACTCTTACATCTATAGCTTTATCTCCAATAAGATTAAATAATTCATTAAATTGAACGCAAGCTTGTTTTCTTACTAATAATCTATTCTGAAGATTTAAATTTACTAACTCATTATTTGCGTTAGCTTCCTCTTTAACAAGTCTTTCTCTTTTTTCAACATTAATATTATTAATACCAAGAAAAGTTAGAGCTTCATTCCAGATCTCTTTTTTATATTCCATAATTTTATCTGCAACAAATGGAGCCTCAGTTGAAATTGCTCTTAATGAATCTAAACCTAATTGTTTTTTATCAGCATAAATAACAAATTCATTACCATCATATTTTTCAAAAAGATTTTTTAGAGCAAGTTTTAAATTTTCATCTCCTACAAGGAAAAGTGGAGTTTTTTGAGATTTTATATTAACATCACAAGTTCTTTCTGCTTCATAAAGTCGCCAAGCAAAAAGTCTTAAAGTAGGCTCTGTTGGAATCATATCTTGATTATTTTTAACTAAAATACAATAATCATATTCTGTAGTTTTTTCATCTTTAAATCCATTATATAATTTTCTATTTACATTTAATGAATCAGTAGAAAAGCAATTAATAGAAGATGGAAGCATATAAATATTTAAATCAGATGAGCCAACAGCTTTTGCATTAATAAATCCATAGCTTTCAGTTTTTAAAAGTGAGGCTTTTCCAAACTCATAAAGACAACGTTCAAGAAATTCAGCATTCATAGATTTAGGAAGATTAATCCATTCAAATTGAGAAATTGCAACTTGTCTTAATCGATTTAAATAATTAATATAAGTTTCAGTATTTAAAACACTAGAATCAATAAACTCTCCATTTACATTTTTATTTTTACATTTCAATATTTTCACCACCTTTACTCAATAGTGTTATTTACAGCATAATCTAAGAAATGATTAGGATCGTGCCAAAAAGTAATTCCATTATTTAACATTTGTTTATATTCATTTAGATATTTTTCTGGAACTACATTTGATTCAACATTTGCTTCTACAGTTTTAACAAAATTAAAATATTTTCTACCAAGAATATTTGGAATTTTAACTTCATTTACTTTATATCCGTACATTGTTAAGAAATCGTCTATTATTTTAGCATATTCTCTTTTAATAGATTTTTTATAAAAGAAAAATGTATTTTCATCTTGAGCAAAATTAATATCACCGCCATTAATATTTCCTCTTGCACTATTAGGAGTCATAGCGTGCTGATAAACTTCTTTTGCAATATCAAAAGCTTTTGAAATACCAGATAAAGAAGTGTTAGCAAGTCCAAGTCCTGCTCCTAGTGCAATAGCTCCAGCTGAAGCAACTCCACCAGTTATAAGATTTATAGAGTTTTGATTTATCCAAGCTTGAAAATTATCAATATTCCAGTTCATAGTAGGAAATTTTCCACCGACTAAAGCTTCTTCATTATCGTATCCATTATTTTCAGTATAATTATATGGAACTAATTTTGAGCTTCCTCCGAATAGTTGGAATCATTGAAACACTAAATTCACAGCTTGAACCTTTAAATTTTTCATATTGATAAATATTAGAACTTCCTGAATTATTAGAAGCTACTAAAAAGCAATAAGGATATGTAAGAAGCTTTTTATTTTTTGGAGTATATGAATCCAAACTTGAAGGTTTAGAATAAGTAAAGTCATAAATCATAGGAGCAATAGCTCCTTCATATACTTCAAAATCATTTGAATCTAAATGAGTAGAATCATTATCTATCGCTTCATAAGGAACTATATAAATAGCTTTAACAGAATCAAGACCACCACTTAAAACGTTATCTTGAAATGCAAATAAAAGTCTAAGTAAAATTGATATGCTTCTTGCGATATAAACATATCCGTTATAATAAACACCATTCATATTTACTACACTCATTTCTGATTCTGTTATAGGATTCGTTTCATCTTCTCTTTTATTAGAAAGAACTATAAATATTTTATTCGTATTATCTTTAAAAGCTTTATAACTATTTACTACATATTCGCCAAGTTCTAAACCTTCAGGATAAGTATGCTCTCCAACATTGTCGGAATTAACGTGTTCTCTTTCAACAAAGCATTTTTTATAATTAAACTCAAATTGATATGTTTGAAAGACGTCAAGTTTAATTTGAACTTCAGTCATTTCATCATTAATATAGATCATATCAGTAATAAAGTAGAAAAAATATTTATAATTATAAGGCTTATTTTGTACTATTAAATAATTATATCTTTCAATTTCATCAATGCAGGCTGGAAATCTAACTTTAAAATCTTTTCTTTGGTAACTTGAAGCTTCAAGCTCTATTCCATTTAATTGATTTTTAAAATAATTTACCTGTGCAACTCCATCTGGAAAAGTTAGTTGATTTTCTTTTGTTACATCAAATCTTACTAATTTAATGTATGAGTCAGGAGTAATAGCTGACATTATTTCACCACCTTTATTTATAAAAATAAGGAAGGAAGCTTTTCTTCCTTCCTTTTAGGAATTAAAAATTATTCAGTACAAGTAACTGCAATTGTATCAGAAAGAGTTCCGTCTGTTGCTGTAATTGTAACTGGAGTTTCATTTGCGTCAACACCTTCAATTTCAACCTCAGTATTTGAAATCTTTGTTACTTTTACAACAGCAGGAGTGCTTGAAGTAAATGTTATAGTAGAAGTAGCATTAGCAGGAGTTAATTTTACAAATCTTCTAATTTTCTTTCCTTCACCTACTGAATCAGTATCTGCTCCAATAAATGATAAATCAGTAGCAGGAACTGTTGGCATAGAAGTAGCAAATACAACTGCATTTGCAAATAAAGAGTAAGAATACATTCTAACATCATTTAAATAATATTGCCAAGTTCTATTATTGGGATTATAAAATTCGTCCATTTCAAAATCTTGCTGTTTGATTCTAAACCAACGTTTATCGCACATAATAGCAAGAATGTTACTTCCATCATAAGCTTTACTTCTCTTAATAGATCCATCAGCTTGTTTTATATGCTCCCAAACATCAAAATCATTTACTCCGATAACATTTCCTAAAAATTCAGTTTTATCCATATTGAAAGCAGAAGCTAAAACGTTTACATCAATGCAAGCTAAAATATCATTTCTTACAAGCATAACAATATCTTCTTTTGGAGTATATGTTAAAATTTCATTACCATATCCGCCAACTTTTGCCCAAGCATTATATGCAGACGTTGGAGTTTGCATGTTAAGAAATATTGCTCTTGCTTTTTCTATCATAGCTTTAGCTGTTGCTTCAGTTGTAGGTTGTGTAACAACTTCAATTTGAACATTGTTTCCATCATAAGCTGAAGTGACTAGATCTTTAGTCATATTATATCTATCGATATAAGCTCCATTATATAAAGCATTTGTAATTCCTTCAATAAATGAATTTAATTCATTCCAAGAAGTAAACGCATTTTTAATTTTAGCTCTTGTAATAGTAGCAGGATATTGAATATCACTATTTACTTTATGATATTGAACTTTAACATCTGCTTCATATTTTGCAAGTAAACCTGCAAAATCATCAACGTTAAATTTGCGACCAACTATAGGATTAATAAATATTTCTTCTCCAATTGATCCTAGAGGAATTGCTTCTCCCTCTAATATGCTAAGTGGATTCCTAAATATTCTTATCTTTAATTGTGTATAAACAATTTTTTGAACAAGTTCTGAAACAAACTCATTCATTACTTTTGGAACTTCTAAAATAGGTGAAGCCCAAGTTCCAATATCTGTTGTAGGCATAATTTCTTCAATATATTGAGCATATAAAGTGTTATTATCTATTGAAGTTTCTCTAATTTGATTTAAGGCAGTTCTTAAACCTTCTGGAATTTCCATTTTATTCATCTCCTTTTTTAATTTTTTAAAATGAAATTATAATTTGAAATTTCCTTTTTCATCAAATGCTTCTCTCATTGAATGATATTCTTTCTTTTTAGTTTCTTCTTTTTTAGCTTCCTTTATTGCAGGAATTTGTAATAGTAAATTTCCATTTACTTTTTGTAATTTATCAATTGAATTTTTTAAATCTTCAATTTCTTTATCTTTAGTTTCAATTTCTTTGTTCATTTGCTGATTATCGGTAAGTAAAACAGCAACATCATCTAGAATAAGATTTGCAGAATCATCTCCAATTTTGTTTTGCATTGATGAAATTTTATCTTCAAATTCTTTATATTTCATTTTTTATCACTCCTATTATATTAATAATTAACATAAATTTCAATAAAAATTAATTATCACTTATATTAATTTCATTTCCAGTAATTGCATTATATAATAATGTAAAAAAGCTATCTGAATGAATAAAATAAGAAAGATAATCAATTGTTTTATTTTCTAAATTAAAATATTTTTTAATTTCTTTTTTAATTTCATCTATAGATAAATCTTTTTTATTTAATTTAGTTCCATCTTTTAATCTTTCATATATCTTATTAATTAAATCATTACCCCATTTATAACAAGATAAATATTGAATTATTATATCTGAAAATAAAGTTTTTGACTTAATAAAGTTTATTTTTGAAACATTCTCTAAATATATTTTAAGTTTATTAAAATCTACAAATGAATAATTTAAATCAACATTTTTAGATTCAATTCCTGCTAAGCTTCCTTTTGATGAATATTGCCACATACAATATTTAGTTTTATCAATATTTTTTACATCTTCATTCCAGAAAGCAAGCCATTTAAGATATTTTGAAAGCTTTTCTTCATCTAGTCTATTTTTAAACCAATTCAAATTTGCATAAATTACAGGTGTAAAAAAAGATTCTGCAATTTTATCGCAAGCTGTGATTATGATATTAGTAAGATCTTCTTTTGAAGGGTTACCATTTTTTAATTTATATCCATCAGAATCTTCCATATCAATACATAATGGATATATAATATTATCTTTATATTCTTTAATAGTATCTAAGAAGAAATTTACTTCATCTAAAGCTTTTGTTTCATCAGTTGCATAAGAATAATAATAAAGTCCAAATGGAATATTATTTTCAATTGCACCTTTTACATTTTCTTTAAATCTTTTATCTACTCCAAATCTTCCATAAGTTGCTCTTATGTAAATATAATCAACCTCACTTTTTAATAATTTAAAATTTATTTTTCCGTTAAATTCAGAAATATCTATACCTTTTAATTTTGTTTCCATTATTTTTTATCTCCTTCATCTAGTTCTGAAGTATAAGTTTTAAATATTTTTTCTAAATAACTTTGAAATTTCTTTGGAATCGGAAGTTTGCATTTTATCATATTCTTTATTATTGATAAACCTTCATAAACAATAAACAGCCATATAAACATTGATGAAATTCCAAAAAATTCAAAGTTTATAATCTTTCTTAATTCCTCTGGAATAAATCCTATTAAATTGATCTTCATTATTAAATCTATCGTTACAAAAAATAAAACTGAGATTATCATTCCAAATTTACGAATTAATCCATCAATTCCAATATTAGAATTAAATTTTCTTTCTCTTATTGCTCTAAGACAGCCGAAAATAGAATCTAATATTACTAATATTAATAAAACTTTAATTTCAGAACTATTATTAATATAATATAAAAACTGCATAATAAAATCATCTCCTTTAATTTCATTATACAGTTATTTAATAAATTTTTCTATTCCTCTTATTACTTTATCATCTTTTATAGTAAATTCCGTTTCTACAAGTTTTACTCCACCTTTAACGTGTTTAAAAATTAATTTTCCACCGCATTTAAATCCAGTTCTAAAGTTATCCCAAGTGACGAAATCATAACATTTTGAAGGAAGTCCAGCACAAGTTATTTTTAATTTATCTTCTATTTCTTCAATATAACATTTCTGACGAATAAATCTTGCTCTAGAAAATGAAGCTTCGTGCTTCCAAGCTCCTAATTTATAATCATCTATTTCACAAAACTTCTTTAACTCTTCTATATCTAATAATGTATGAATTGAATCAGTATCAGAATAAATATATAAATCTTTTCCATATTTATTAATAGAATATTCTTTTATAGCTTGCGAAGTTCTAATTGTTTTTTCTCTGCTATAAGCTGTTATAAAACAACCAACAGGAATATATAATCCTTTTTTCTTTTCTATATTTCCAAGTTTATATTTTACTATTCCATCTTCTAAATAAGGCTCTTTATTTTGAACTTCTAACGAAGTAGCAAATTTTCCGATAAAGTGCATTAAGCATAAGTTTACTTAAACTTCTCTGACCTTTATTTCCTTCTTTTGTTGCTTCAATTTTTCTTGTAATCCATTTATCTATATATGATGAAAAAATTCCTTTAATTGATTTAAATTTCCAACCTGAAATATAATTTAAATCATAAACTTCATATTGTTCAAAAAATAATTTTAAATCTACTGAAGTTAAAGTTAAAATTACAATTTCTTCTTCAGAAGATTCAAGATATTCATTTTCTTTAAAATGAAATCTATCATTCTTAATTTGAATAGTAGGAATCTTATTTTTCTTTATTTTAAATTTACAAGAAATCATCTGAACATATAAATCGTATACTTTATCTTCTTTATATTTTCCTTCAAAATAAATAGGCTCACCAAATGGAAGTTTGCAAGAATCCATTGTTGAAGGATATAACGAATTGACATCTAAAACAACACCTGCTCCTACGTCTTTTTCTTTATATTTTGGATTTAAATATGTAAATCCTCCTCTATAAGCTTTTCTAATCTCTTTATCTATATCTTCAGTAAGCTCTGGAAAATAATGTAGAAATCTATTTTTAGAAATAATATTAATAAAATCAAATAAAGCATTTGATCCGCTGTGTCATTTTTGTAAGTCCTTCAGAAAATATAACATTTAAAGCTTTAGCAACTATTACAACATCATTTTTAACATAATCTCTTTCTTCTTTAGTTAATGTATGAGTTCTAGAGCGTTCTTTCATATAATCTATTTCTAATTTTGATTCTTCAAGTCCAAAAGATTTTGCAATTTGACTTACAGAAAATGGAATTATTTTTAAAGAGTCTATAATAGTTACTTTTTTAACGTGCTTTCCATTCTTTTTATAATAAATTGTTATCTGATAAAAAACACCAAAATTAGAAATTAATGTAGTAAATGTTTTATCTTTTGCTTCTTTTCTATCTTTTACAAAAGTAAATCCAGAATTTAAAAGTTCAGAAATTATAAATTCTCCATCAAATTTTAAATTGTGAAAATAAAATGTAGATCCAGAATTTTTTTCAAGAAATTTCATAAATGAAGATATATTATTTTCTATTGTTATATTTTCTTCATTTCCAATTTCACAGCAAGCCCAAGCCCAAACAAAGCTTTCAGAATCAAGCCAAACAGCTGTTTCAAAGTCTGCCATAAACTTTTTCACATTTTATTCACCTTCTTCAAACTCTATATCTTCTACTTCTATTCCAAGTTCTTCAGCCATTTGATGAAGCATTAATTCACCCTGCTGAGCATCATACATAAAAGGAATATCTACAATATATTCTCCATAAGTTAATGATAAAAGCTTATTATAAAATGTAATAGGATTTTCAAAGCTATTTAATTTTTTAACAATTGCTTCATAATATTCAGAATTTTTAAATTTAGCAAACATTTTTAAATAATTTTCTTTATAACTTAAAGCTCTTCTTATTTCATAATCTGAAGAACCTAAATTTCCAATAGAAGCTACAGCTTCTTTAAATTGCTTTCCTCTTTTTTTAAAAACATTTTGAATTGAATTTAACTGAGCTTCTAATTTTCTGTACTCTTCATTTCCGCATTTTAAAATAAGGCTTTTCAATTTGAGACATTCTTTTTTTAATCCTTCTTACTGCTGAAGCTTTCTGATAAGTTATTTCTTTTTTCTCCCAAGCAGTTAATGCTTCACCAGATGGAAGAGTTACCTTTTTATAAGCTTCATTTCCTTTAAATCTTCCTAAACTTCTTAAAACTCTATTAAGTTCAGTTCTTGTTTTTATTAATTCTTTAGTTCCTTCATAATCAAGTTCGGCTGGTAAATATGAATTATCCTTCCTAGTTTTTGATAATCTTTTTACTTTTTTATTAAAATCTGAAATAGCTTTTTTTAAAACTCTTTCATCTTCTTTTTTCCATTTAATAACAGAATTTTTTGGCACTTTTATCACCTTCTAATCTTTAGAATTATAAAAAATGCAATACATAAAAAAGCCCAAAATAAAACCTACTATAAATATTAATACATTAATTATCATCTTCTTCTACTCCATAAATAATAAATTTTGGTAATTCATATAAAGTTCTTTTTACTACTTTGCTATTATCTAATAATTGCTCAATTTTATAATTTTTTTCTATTTGTTTATATAAAGAAAAAGCTAAATATAATTCTAAATCTGAAATCATAACTTCATATTTATTATATATTCTTGCTGTTTCATTCTTTATATATGAATTTAAATTTCTAATAAAAACATCTCTTCTTTTTATAGAAGTAAAATAAAACTTAAATCCAAGACAGCGATAAAAAATATCGCTGTCTTTGATATCTAAAAAGATTTTCCTTTGGTACAACTTTTTTCACCTCATTATAGAATCTTAAATGATAAAGCTTTATTACCTGTTGGAGTGTTTACTTTAATTATTTCAATTTCTATTCCATTTTCTAACTCTGAAGCTCCATCACATTCAGCAAAATAGCTCATTAGATTATAAGTAAAAGTCTTTGAGCCAGTTGCGTAAGATTTACCCAAATCATCAATAATAACACAGCTTACTTTTCTTTCCATATCCTTAATTATTTCTCCAGTTTCTTCATCTAATATAGGGTTTCTCATAGGCTTATCATAAGTTCTAACTAATACTTTTTTAATTCTGATTTTTTCTCCAACACAGTCATTTAACATAAAGTCTGTATGACTCTTTAAATTAAATAGCTCTTTTTTATCAGTAATATTTGTATAAGTTCCAACTTCTACTTTAGATTTTTTTCCAAATGCTGTTAAATCTTGAACGTTATTTACTGCTATTAGTTCATTTGAAGCTTCCTCATTTGTAACATTTTCTAAATTTTCATTATCCATTTTTAATTCCTCTTTCTCTTATTTATTGCATAAGTGCATTTATTTTATATCCTCTTTTGAGGAATATAATCGAGTATTAATTCTATCTTCTACTTCAGATTTATAATATTCTCCAACTGAAATATATTTTATTATTATTTCTTTTTTAATTTTAAAATATGTTTCTAGATTTATATAATCCTTATTATAAAAGTTCTCTAAACTATCAAGTTCTCCTATAATTTCTAATAATTCACTTTTAATATCTTCCAATTTTTATCATCTCCTAATTTATTATTATATTAATTTTATAAAAAAGCAATAAATTTTATTAAAAATTTTATTAAATTTTTATAAGATTATTTACATAATAAAAAGAAGATCTAGATTTACTTTATCTTGATCTTCTTTTTCACTATTTACAAAAACTATAGGGAGTTTTCTATTATTAATATTATCATCATTTTATTGAGTTGTAAAGTTTTAAAACTTCATAAAAACTATGCTTTATTTTCTGATCTTCATAATAAACTACCCCTAATTTAAAATTCTTTAGAAAATTTCTCCAGAAATCATATTTGGATAATGCTCCTATCATCATTACATTTGGCTTACTATCTTTTAATGTTATAGAAAAAATAAAACTTGAATTTTCTAGATAATCTCTAGAAACATAAACTTTTCCATTTTTATAATCGTTCCAAACTCCAAATGTTTCATTGTTATATATAAAAGCAAAATTAAATTTGGAACTTCCAGATTTTTTCTCAATAAAGTCATTATTTTTATCTAGTATTTTATTTTTAAAAGCATATTCCTCATATAACGTACCTTCCATTAATTTACCTATTAATGTTTCTTTACGTTCTTTTCTAAACTCTTCATTATTCATATATTGAACTAAAACTGTATTATTCTTAAATAGCTTTATATCCGTATTATAGGGCAAACTTAAATTAAAAAATGTAAATAAAGGGCTAAACTCTAATCCTTCAGTTGCGTTCATTAAAAAGAAAACTTTTATATTATTTCTATTTCTAATGACAGAATCTAAAAGACCTGCAATTATCATTCCTTCATTTGATAAATAATATCTTCTATTTTTCTCTATTGCATATTCATCAAATACTATTGTAGTTATATCTTCAAATGAACTTGATTTTAGATCCTGAGCTTCAGTAAGTCTTTTCGCATATCCAAAAACTTCACCATTTATATAAAATTTCTTACTATTTGCATTTAATAATAAATCTGGATAAGCTTCTTTTATATCTCCAAAAAAATCTTTCTGAAATAAAGATTTTAATTCATTTTCATAACGTCTTATATATAAGAATTTTTCTTTCCTTTTTAAATATCTTTTTATTACATAATTTTTAATTCCATAACTTTTACCAACTCCACGTTCTCCTATCAAAATATTTACAGGAGCATTATAGCTTATGATTTTCTGATAATCGTAATAATGCAAATTTTTTCACCTTCTTAAAAACTGAAGCTTATAAAAGTTAGAAATCGGAACACCACTTCAAATATAATAAAGAACGCTCTTCACGTTGGTCTACCTTTATTATACAATTTCTTATTACTCTTATAAGCCTCAAAGATATTTTACATAAAATTATTTATTTTTGCTACTCTTTTTCTCTTTTTTATTTAAATTTTCACAAATTTTTTCAAAGCATTCATCATAATCTTCAATATGTTTTTCTAGAAAACTTATGTTTTTCACAATTTCTAAACATTGCTCTTTTCCTTCTTTCTTAATAGGTAGTCTTGATATTAGTTCATAATTATCTCTTTCATTTTCTAAAAACATTCTTATTATTTCTTTTATTAGTTCTTTATTCATTTTAATTCTCCTTTCAAAAGTTCCTCAATAGAGTATTCTTCTCCGTTCTTTTATGAATTGAAATAACTTATGATACATATACCAAAATGTTAAAGTTTTTATATCTGTTTCTCCATAATCATAACAATAATTAGTATATCTTAAATATAAATAAACATCTTTTCTTCCTATTGCTTTAAAATTTTCTGTATCTATATTTCTCAATATAACTCTTTCATCTTCTGTTAATTGAGGCTTGCTGGTGTTGTCAAGACAATCAACTATCACCTTCGGTTGCACATCAACAGCTATTCCTCTTTCAAATAGTGCGTTACTTAACCAAATTGCAAAATCTTCTGACTTTACTTCCTCTTTTAAATATTTATCTGCGTTGGTCATTTTTTATCTCCTTCTTTACATATATTCCTTGCTTATTTTTATATACTTTGTATTGTCGACCAAATCTGTCTTCATATAATACTGAATCAATTTCTCCATTTGTTTTACTAGATTCTAATATTTCTATTCTAGAAGATATTACTTCTTCTTTTAATTCCTCATTTACTCTTTTTACAAAATCACATTCTTTTCTGAATTTCATTTTGATCAACTCCCTTTTAATTCTTTTATCTTTTGTCTAATTGCTTTTTCTTCAATTTCTGTAGCTTTAACTTTTTCAAATTTATTTTCTACTTTAACTAATGCAGGCTCTTGAACATATATTGCTATATGTCTATCACTTTTTGAATATGTTACTGTATGAACATTTCCTTGCTCATCTGCCCATTCTAACTTTTTAAATCCTAATTTTTTAAATATTTCATCTGCTTTATTCATTTTTAATTTTCCTCCATTATATATTTATCTATTAAACTTGTTATTACTTGCAATAAATTATTATATTTTTCTAAAGCTTCATAATCTTTCACTCTGTGCATTATTTCTATCATTGATGAAATTACATAAACATAACAATTCCTTAAATGTAATAATTCCTCTTTTGACTCTGAAATTTCACAATTAAATATAATATGCTTTATCTTTTCTTCATTACAACTATAAATTATTCCTTCTTTTTTTATTTCTCCCTCTTCATTAATCTGATATAACTTTCTTATTACAACTCTTTCTTCATCTTCCGTAATAATAAATGGCATTATTTTATTCATTTTTTCAACTCCCTTCTATACTTATATTTTATCATACTTTGCAAAATTTTGCATTCAATTTATGCAAGTTTTTGCAAATTATTTTTCAGAAGAACCTGTTAAAGTTTTATTTGATTTTATTTTTTGTAAATGATATTATTGTTATGAAGGCATTGAA
>Ga0247611_10005982_pt1 | contig 15775 bp, 13 predicted proteins | sample 177DNAGHGhighgp2_FD_192422 | JGI IMG/M metagenome (GOLD analysis project Ga0247611, IMG submission 192422) | Sheep rumen microbial communities from Palmerston North, Manawatu-Wanganui, New Zealand - 1770 DNA GHGhigh gp2 | ecosystem: Host-associated > Mammals > Digestive system > Stomach > Rumen...
CCATTGGCGCCTTCGTCAGCAACATGGGCGCCAAACTCTCCTACTCCAACGACGACACCCGACAGGAATTCCTCCCCGCCAACCTGCGCCTAGGTGCCCGCTACTCCAACACACTCGACCAATCCAACCGCATCAGCATAATGGCCGACGTGAACAAACTGCTCGTCCCAACGCCCCCCGTCACCGTGGGCGACAACACCTACAGCGACTACTACCCCAACCTTACCGAGTACTACAACACCGGTGTCATGCGCGGCATCATCCAATCCTTCTACGACGCCCCCGGCGGCCTCTCCGAAGAGCTGCGCGAACTGCAGGTATCCATCGGTGCCGAGTACTGGTACAAGAACACCCTGGCCGCCCGCGCCGGCTACTTCTACGAGAACGACACCAAAGGAGGCCGCCGCTATGCCACCGTGGGCTTCGGTCTGAAATACAACGTCATGCAGTTCGACTTTGCCTACCTCATCCCCACCACCGCCTTCAGCAGCAACCCCCTCACCAACACCATACGCATCTCCCTCACCTTCAATCTGGCCAAGAAAAAAACCATCTGACAAGGCGCATAGGACTTGGATATGACGTACACAAATTAGTACCCGACCGCAAACTCTGGCTCGGGGGCATCGAAGTGCCGCACACCAAAGGCCTTCTCGGCCATAGCGATGCCGACGTACTCATCCACGCCATCTGCGACGCCCTGCTGGGAGCCGCCGCCATGGGCGACATCGGCAAGCACTTCCCCGACAAAGACCCCCAGTACAAAGGCATCGACAGCAAAATACTGCTCCGCAAATGCGGCGAACTACTAGCCCAACAGGGCTACCACATTGCCAACATCGACAGCATAGTCGTAGCGCAGCAACCCAAGATAGGCCCCTTCATCCCCCAAATGCGGGAAACCTTGGCCCAGACCCTCAACATCAAGGTAGGCCAAATCTCAGTCAAAGCCACCACCACCGAATGGCTGGGCTTTGAGGGGCGCGAAGAAGGCATCAGCGCCCACGCCGTGGCACTCATAGAGGAAAACCAGCCAACCACCGTCTAACCGACTCCAACTCCTAATAATCTAACCATCATGGAAAAGCCACAGATATCACCCCAAGCCGAAAGCGAAGCCGAAGTACTAGAAGACTCCGGCTGCAGCCTCGTTCTACACAACGACGACGTACACACCTTCGACTATGTCATCAAGGCCCTTGTCGACATCTGTCGCATCTCTAGCTCTCAAGCCGAACAGTGCGCCATCCTAGTGCACTGCCACGGAAAATGCACCATCAAGCACGGCAACTACGAAACCCTCCTGCCCATGCACACCGCCCTGCTGGACAAACAACTGACCTCCGAAATAATAAAATAAACACCCACCCGCTAACAACATATCATCTCATACCATGAACACAACACTATTAGTCATCATTCTCATTCTCGGTGTAGTCCTCCTTGCGCTAGAGATTGTGGCCCTGCCCGGAGGCGTGGCCGGCATCTTCGGCCTTGGCCTGCTCGTATTCGGCGTCTGGCAGAGCTACATCCTTTGGGGCGAACCCATGGGCAACACCATCCTCATCATCTGCACAGCCCTCACCGCCATCCTCCTGGTCATATTCCTCAAGGCCAAGACATGGAAACGATTCAGCCTCAACGAAGAGTCGGACAGCACCGTCAACCAAATCGACACTAAGGACATAACCGTAGGCACCGTGGGCCGCACCATAGCCCGCCTGGCTCCCACAGGCAAAGCCCTCATCGAAGACCAACTCGTTGAAGTACATGCCATCAACAAATTCATCGACCCCGACCGCCCCATCAAAGTCGTCGGCATCGAAGGCTACCGCATCGACGTAATCGAAGTGCCCAACGACGACCGCTTCGAAGGACTGCCCGACGGTCTGGAAGAAAAGTAATCAATCATTTATTAATTTAATAAACCCACCATTATGCCAATAACTACAATTATCCTGGTCACAGTGATTTTTATCCTCCTGTGCCTCTTCTTCTACCTAGTTCCCGTCGGACTATGGTTCCAAGCATTAGTATCGGGTGTGCACACCTCGCTCATCCAACTCATGTTCATGCGTTTCCGTAAAGTGCCGCCCAGCATCATCGTCAACAACATGATCAACGGTGCCAAGGCCGGACTCAAACTCTCACAAAACGAACTGGAAGCCCACTATCTGGCCGGCGGCAACGTCAGCAACGTGGTGCAGGCCCTCATCTCGGCCAACAAAGCCAACATGAACCTCGACTTCCACACCGCCACCGCCATCGACCTGGCCGGCCGCGACGTGCTCAAAGCCGTGCAAACCTCCGTCAACCCCAAAGTCATCGACACCCCGCCCGTGGCCGCAGTGGCCATGAACGGCATCCAGCTGATAGCCAAGGCCCGCGTCACCGTGCGCACCAATATCAAGCAACTCGTGGGCGGCGCCGGCGAAGAAACAATCCTGGCCCGCGTGGGCGAGGGCATCGTCACCGCCATTGGCTCGGCCGAAACCCACAAAATGGTGCTCGAAAACCCCGACAGCATTTCCAAACTGGTGCTGGCCAAGGGCTTGGACAGCGGCACCGCCTTCGAAATCCTTTCCATTGACATTGCCGACATCGACGTGGGCAAGAACATCGGCGCCCAACTGCAGATGGACCAAGCCAATGCCGACAAGAACATCGCCCAAGCCAAGGCCGAAGAGCGCCGCGCCATGGCCGTCGCCTCCGAGCAGGAGATGAAAGCCAAAGCACAGGAAGCCCGCGCCCGCGTCATCGAGGCCGAGGCCGAAGTGCCAAAAGCTATGGCAGAAGCCTTCCGCAATGGCAATTTGGGCATTATGGACTACTACCGCATGAAGAACATCCAAGCCGATACCGACATGCGCGAGAGCATCTCAAAGCCCGCCGGAAAAACCGCCAACAAACCGCTCGACGGTCAGAAATAATTCTTTCTTAGAAACGACAAGGACCTCTCTTTGAGAGGTTCTTGTTTCTATTCATCGGCATGAAAAAAATCGTCCTGCTCCTGTACTTGGCATCATTTCTGTCCGCGCCGGCCCAAAACAGCAAAAACAACGCCCCCAACGCCATCGTGGGCACCTACAGCGTCAACCACGGCGGCCAGCAGTCCAAGGTGCGCGTCTACAAAGAAAAAAACGGCACCTACACCGCACAATGCATCTGGCTGAAGGACAGCATTGACCCCAAAACCGGCAAAATGGTGGTGGACGAGAAGAACCCGGACAAAAGCCTGCGCCACACGCCCTGCAACCAAATCATCATCTTCCACAGCCTAGAATACAACGCCAAGAAACACCGTTGGGACAGCGGCAAGGTGTACGACCCCACCCGCGGTATCGTAGCCAACTGCACATGCGAATTTCAGCAGGACGGCCGCCTGAGAATGCGCGGTTCGCTGATGGGCATAGGCGAAACCATCCTCTGGACCCCACTGCCAACAAAAACGCCAAAACCCAGGCCGTAACGACCCGCACAACACACCCGCCCAGTTCGAACAAATATGCACAGCGCCTCCTTCTCACCCCTGAGCCTCTTCCCCACCCCAACCCAAAGTCTGGAGAACCTCCAGCTGTTCCTTGTTTGTTCCTCTATAGTTCGTCCATCCTTCCTCTTTGCTGAATCAAATAACGGAATAATACCGAACCAAGCGGCAGAGGACAGCAAGCGCCCCCGCCGCGAAGAGGCCGAAACCTTTTCATGCCAACCAAGCAATCGATGCCAACCGACTCTCCCCAATCACCAACAATTGAACTGACCCACAATAAATAGAAACCAAATGCTCGACACCCCCATACTGCTCATCACCTTCAACCGCCCCACCCATACCCAAAGGGTATTGGAAACAATAATGTCTGCCCAGCCCCGAGACCTATATGTCTTTCAAGACGGCGCGCGGAGCGACAACGCGAACGATGCCGAAAAAGTGCCCCTGGTGAGACAGACCATAGAACGCCTGACAAAAGACTCCCCCACGCGCCTGCACACTTTCTTCTCCGACACCAACCTCGGCTGCGGGGCAGGGCCCATGACAGGGATTGACTGGTTTTTCGGGCAGGTGGAACGCGGCATAGTGATGGAGGACGACTGCCTGCCACATCCCGACTTTTTTGAATACTGCCAAGAGCTGCTCGAGCGGTATGAGTCCGTCCCCCAGGTGCTTTTCATCAACGCCACGCATTATCACAAACGCTGGCAGTGCGATGCCTCCTACGGCTTTTCGCACTACATGGTAACCGGAGCCTGGGCAGGATGGCGAAGGACATGGCAGGGGTTCGACCTGGACCTGAAGACGTTGAATGCCATGAAGTTTAGACGCCACGTGCTGAAACTGACCGGGAACCGTGGCGAGGCGAACTGGTGGTACGCCATTTTGAAAGAGATTCAGCAGGATAAAAGCAAAAAATCCTATTGGGACTTCCAGATGCAGATGCACCTCTTCCGTCACAACGCACTGACTATCCACCCACAGCGCAACCTAATCAGCAACATAGGTTTCGACAGCGAAGGCACTCACACGCTCGATAATAACGGCGAACGCGGCGGACGCGAGGTGTACCCCATCCTGCCCCTCACCCACCCCGACTCAATTATAGTTGATAAGAAACGAGATGCCCTTTGCTGGGCAAAAAACCAAAGCAACGGATGGGTGAAGGACAGCATATCGTTTTTATACAGCTATCTATTGTGGTCCAAAGGCTTGGGACACTTTGTGCTGATGAAGTATAAACAGTTTAAAGGAACAGAAATAAAAACACGAAAAATATAAAAATGAGCACACCCAAAATATTATCAGTCTGCACTTCCGACGTGTTCGGAGGTGCCGCCCGTGCGGCATATCGCATTCACCAGAGCCTAAAAATGCTGGGGGTTGACAGCCACATGTTCGTCAAAGACAAAGGAAGCCAAGACTCAGACGTAATTCCGTTAGCATCGTTTGTCCCACGGAACGGTTTCTATAAAGCCTACGATTGGGTACGCAACAAGTATTTAAATAAGGTTAGCCACTACCGCTGGAACCGCTATCCCAATCGCAACAAGGTCTTCATGTCGGACCTGAGAGCGACGGACATACACGGCGCTTTGCAGAAATTGGACTACGACGTGCTGCATCTCCACTGGATTAACCAACGCTTTATTTCGCTGGACAAACTGCCGAAGGACCGACCCATCGTTTGGACACTTCACGACAGCTGGCCATTCTGCGGCGTGTGCCATTATTTCAACGACTGCACCCGATACCAAACGGCCTGTGGCAACTGTCCTTACTTACACTCATCGGACGAGAATGATTTGAGCCACCAGATTTGGAGTAAGAAATTAATAGCATACAAAGACTTAGACTTGCACATTGTCACCCCAAGCCGCTGGCTGGGAGATTGTGCTAAGAAAAGCAGTCTGTTAGGCCGGTTTCCTGTAAAGGTAATACCTAACAGCCTGGACACGGAAATTTTCCGCCCCATGGGCGAGGAGGAACAATCATCTGAGTGGACTGACCTGAGAGAATCGACAGCAGGTAAAAAGGTGGTTCTGTATGGAGCAGTGGGTGCCACAACCGATATTAGAAAAGGATATGACAAACTGCTCGGAGCCCTACAATATATGGAAAAAAACGGTATGGCCGACGACCTCCAATTGGTAGTTTTTGGCGCATGCAGTTCGGATTTGAACATAGATGCAAACATACCCATTCACTACGTGGGGTATGTAAGTGAGACCGAAGAACTTGTTTCCTTATATAATATGGCAGACGTGATGGTAGTGCCGTCGCTATCGGAGAATCTTTCTTGTGCCATTATGGAAAGCCTTTCTTGCCAAACGCCAGTAGTAGCCTTCAATATTGGAGGCAATAGCGATATGATAGACCATCAGATTAATGGATACCTGGCAAAGGAAAAGGACAATGTAGATTTAGCAAGAGGTATTCTCTGGTGTTTGGATAATAATGAGGGCAATCATCTCGGGATTGACGGACGGAAAAAAGTGATAGAAAGATTTGCCCCTGAAGTGGTTGGAAAACAATATTTAGACTTATATATTTCCGCCTACGAGAATGCGTTGACCAAAAGAAAAAGCTGATTTTTTCGCTCCACTTAATCGCGCTTTCTACCTCAAGACAAACTAACATAAGGTTGATTACTAATCTATTGGCAGTCCATACTATCTTCTGATAGTCTTATCTTGAAATAGTTTTTAGGTTGTACCGTAAAAATCAGGTGCATTTTGAACGGTATGTTGACCCATGCCGACAGCAGCCGGACATTCCTCCATACTGCCAACCACTCCGCACAAAGTACCATGTTGGCTGCAACGCCGATCTGTATATTGTGTACTACTTATCGGTTTTGTCTATTCAGGCTGCGGACCATGTGTGGATAGCCTTCACCGCAGGTGTTGCCCCAATTGCATGTCGCCTGACCGTTACAGATGCCACTGGCAAGCGAATGGCATTGTTTTTCCGACCAGAAAGTACCGTATTCTTGCCTACCGTCTAGTGTGGCAAAGGCGTCTTTTTTATCTAGTTTTGCAGCACAAAAGATGCCACCTGTGAGAAAAATATCTTTCTACAAACCAAAGAATTACCGATATGGGGGACTCATTGTTGATAAAAAAGAATAAAAAAAATCTGCCATATCGGGAGAAATGTGTAATTTTGCAATCCGTATTTTTGTTTATCGAAAAGACGGAATTATGAAAAACGGTTTTGACAACGAGAAATATCTCAGAATTCAGTCCGAACACATTAAAGAGCGCATCTCTCAGTTCGGAAACAAGCTTTACCTAGAATTTGGCGGAAAACTTTTTGACGACTTCCATGCCAGCCGCGTGTTGCCCGGTTTTGAGCCCGACAGTAAGCTCAAAATGCTTATGCAATTGCGCGACGATGCCGAGATAGTCTTCGCCATTAGTGCTAAGGATATTGAAAAGAACAAGGTCCGTGCCGACATTGGCATCACCTACGACGACGACGTGCTGCGGCTGCGCGACGAGTTTCGCAATCGAGGGCTGTTGGTTAGTGCCGTATGCATTACTCAGTACAATGGTCAGCCCAGTGCACAAGCTTTCAGAGAGCGACTTGAACGTCTCGGCATCAGTTGCTACTATCACTACTTAATTGAAGGCTACCCCACGAATGTCGACCTGATCTGCTCCGCCAATGGATTTGGAAAGAACGAGTACATCAAAACCACCCGCCCCCTGGTCGTGGTAACCGCCCCGGGACCCGGAAGCGGCAAGATGGCCGTGTGCCTAAGCCAGCTTTATCAGGAAAATAAGCGCGGCATAAAGGCCGGATACGCAAAATTTGAGACCTTCCCCATCTGGAGCATTCCGCTGAAACATCCCGTCAACGTCGCCTACGAGGCCGCCACCGCCGACCTTAACGATGTGAACATGATAGACCCATTCCATCTGGAAGCCTATGGCAAAACCGCTGTCAACTACAACCGAGACATTGAGATATTTCCCGTCCTCAACGCTATTTTCGAGGGCATCTATGGAGAGAATCCCTATAAATCCCCAACCGATATGGGGGTTAATATGGCAGGATTCTGCATCAGCGACGACGAAGTCTGCTGCCGTGCCTCCAAGGACGAAATCATCCGCCGATATTACTCCGCCCTCTGCAAATATGCCGAAGGCAAAATATCGGAATCAGAAGTGGAGAAGAATGCCCTTCTGATGAAGCAGATGAAAATCACGACCGACGACCGGCGTACAACGGTGGCCGCCAGAGAACGTGCGCTGAAAGAAAACGCCGCTGCCGCTGCCATCGAACTGGCCGACGGCACCCTCATCACCGGGCACTCCTCCACCCTGCTGGGCTCCTCTGCCGCACTACTACTTAATGCCATAAAACACCTTGCAGGTATCGACCACGGTGTGAAACTTATTGCCCAAGAATACATTGAACCCATCCAGCACACCAAGACCACCCTGCTGCACGGTCACAATCCCCGACTGCATACCGACGAAGTGCTGGTGGCTCTTTCCATGCTAAGCCTACACAATGAAATCTGCCGGAAAGCACTTGACACACTTCCGCTCCTTCAGGGTTGCCAAGTGCACTCCACAGTCATGCTCAGTGAGGTAGACCAGAAAATATTCAAGAAACTAGGTATCGGCTACACTTCCGACCCCACACCTAAAAAATAGTCATTCCCCTCGCAACACAATAGGAAAGCCTACACCCATATCGGGTGTGGGCTTTTCCATATTACGTAGATTGCAGCAGGACAGAACTACTGATTGACTGTAGTGCCTTCATCGTAGACTACTTTTCTTGTATGTTCTACTATACTGACAACATCGCCAATAATATCAACTAAATCTTGTGTGATCTCAACATTATCACCGTTGCTATCGGCTATCCTTCCCGAAAAAGTGAGGGTATGGCTATCGCTCAAGGTGAAGGTTATGAATTCATAAGAAGCCACTTTTGCACTTTGTGCATTGTCAAGTTGACCGAAAAGAAGTTTAATTAATACTGCTCCTTATCGTTAGGAAAATCCTGGCTCTTGACGTCACTAATATACTGACGGATAGCATTACTAATGTCAGCGCCAAAGCTACCGTAGGTGCGCAGATAGCGGGGTTTGAACTGCTGAGTGATTCCCAACATATCCTGAAGGACCAATACCTGTCCGTCGGTACCCGAGCCAGCGCCGATGCCTATCGTGGGGATTTTGATTTCGTTCGTGACCTGTGTCGCTAATTTGGCGGGGATTTTTTCAAGAACCAGAGCGAAACAGCCGGCCTCCTCAAGCACATGTGCATTGTGAATGAGCAGGTTGGCCTCATCTTCCTGCGTGGCCCGGACGGCATAGGTGCCAAACTTATTAATACTCTGTGGAGTGAGCCCAAGATGACCCATAACAGGAATGCCAGCGGTAAGGATACGGGTGACAGACTCTAAAACCTCCTCGCCACCTTCAAGCTTAATAGCATCGGCACCGGTCTCTTTCATAATACGAATAGCCGAGGCCAGAGCCTGTTTGGAATTGCCTTGGTATGTGCCAAAAGGCATGTCGACCACCAGAAGTGCACGTTTGACAGCACGTTTGACAGAGGAGGCATATACAATCATCTCGTCAAGCGTGATGGGGAGGGTGGTGTCGTGTCCTTCCATCACATTGGCGGCGGAATCGCCCACGAGAATCACATCTATCTTGGTGGCATCCAGAAGTTTTGCCATAGAGTAATCGTATGCGGTAAGCATGGCAATTTTCTCGCCGTTTTGTTTCATGCGCTGGAGCACATGGGTAGTGACTTTCGTCACATCAGTCTGCAAATAAGCCATAATAAGCCTTTTTTTTTATTTTGAATTTTATTCTAACTCTTCATCGCCATCATTTTGGAAGGAATTGATTCCACCCTCGTTGAGCTCCTCTTCCTCGGCCTCGACAATACGCAGCATGGCACGAAAGGGCTTCTTAAAGTCATATTCACCCTTATTATTGATACGGAAAGGCTTATAATACCTCTCTTCCCCTTTTACAAAAATGGTAACAGCGCCTTGCTCGGTAGGAGAGTCGGCAGTATAAAGATACTTTGAAATCTCATCCTCCTTTATTCGTTTGGCCAAGAAAATAGTATCGAACATAGTAGGGTTTATCGCCCCTTGAATCATCAGCACTGGACCACCCTTAATTTTTTTAGTCGGAAGAGACTTATACTCAGGCCCCTTGGCCGAATATTTCTTGCCAAAGACACGCAATCCCGACTCCACCTGCTCCTCAGTGACGGGAAAGCGCACAAAGATAGAATCTGAAAGAAACTGGCACTCATCGGGTTGACGGTTGAAACTCGAATGAAGTACAATATACCCCACTGGCAGAATAATCTGGCGGCGGTGAGGGACAAGGAAATAGCGGTCGACCATCTGCTGATAGTCCAAATGCTCCTCAATGCTCAACTCTACCGGGGGTGGGCATTCGTCCTTGGTATTACGGACGGAATAGATCGAGCCCTTTTTCAAAATCACCTGGGTATAGTAAGCACGAATATTGCTGTCCTGCGCTGGGAGAAAGCATCCGCTGTTGCCACCCAGACATTCAATCGGATTGTCGCGGAAGGTAACGAGCACAGAGTTCTCCAATCGAATCCCCGGAGGCAGATTTTTACGGCTGTCGGGCAGTTCTGCGCAATCGTAAATTTGCTTATCGGTAGGTACTTCAAAACGCACCAACTCCACCGTGTCGCCGTGGCAGCTACAGTGAATAGGGTTGAAAGCATAACGCACAGGCATCACCTCGTGTCCACGCATGGTAAAGTACCGATAGACCGACTCCACGCGCGCGCGCATTAATTCATAATTATGAGCGTCGCCATACGCCTCAATAGACATGGTATACAGCCGCGGGCTCTCGCGGTCGAATGCAGTCATATAGGCCGAGTCAAGCAGGTCCAAGTCAGCCTCTCGGTAAGCGCTGTCGCCCTCGTCAAAAAAAAGCTGCAAACAAAAGACCTCGGGATTAGTCCAAGCCTTGGGTAAATCCTTGGGTCTGATTGGTTTTTCGGAAGGAATATGCAAACCCGAAGTCTGAGCCACCGACATGGCACAGGCCAACACTGCGGCAATAAAAATAAGGGACTTTTTCATAGACTTTTAGGACTAAAAAGACTGATAGTAAAAGACAAATGGAGCTAATTAGAAATGGCTACCAATTGGGAAACGATCTGCTCTGTCGTGACGCCCTCGGCCTCGGCATAATAGTTGCGCACGATTCGATGACGAAGCACCTCCTCGGCCACAGACTGAACATCCTCAATATCGGGTGAATATTTTCCCTGCATGGCGGCATGAGTCTTAGCCCCCATCACAAGATATTGAGAAGCACGGGGGCCGGCGCCCCACGAGAGATATTTCGTAGCCAGCTGCGACCCATTGCCGTTGGGGCGGGTGGAGGAAGATAATTTCACAGCATACTGGCAGACATTGTCGGGCACAGGCATGCGTCTGATTACCCCCTGATAGTCCAAAATCTGCTCTGCCGAAAGAACAACATCAATCTGCTGACGGCTGTCCACCGTCGTACCTTTGACAATATCCACCTCTTCCTGAAAAGAGGGATAATCCATCCGGATATTAAGCATAAAACGGTCGAGCTGAGCCTCGGGCAAAGGATAGGTGCCTTCCTGCTCAATCGGGTTCTGGGTAGCTAGGACAAAAAATGGGGCAGGCAGGGCGTAGCTTTTTCCCGAAACGGTAACCGACTTCTCCTGCATAGCCTCCAGCAGGGCGGCCTGGGTCTTAGGAGGGGTACGGTTTATCTCGTCGGCCAGCACTATATTGGCAAAAACAGGACCTTTTATGAACTGGAAATGACGATTCTCGTCTAATATCTCAGAACCCGTGATGTCGCTTGGCATCAGGTCAGGGGTGAACTGAATGCGGCTGAACGAAAGACCCAGTGCGCGGGATAGGGTATTCACCATCAGGGTCTTGGCCAGTCCCGGCACACCCACCAGCAGACAATGTCCGCCTGTAAAAATAGAGAGCAACAAACTGTCAACGGCTTTCTCCTGACCGACAATCACCTTGCCAATCTCGCCCTTCAGCATTCTGTACTGCTTAACAAAAGAGTCTAAGAGCTCGGAATCGGACATAACTTTCTACTTTAAACTTACTAACTATCTAGGCCAATTGACCTTGAAATTCGGGCAATCCTTATACTCGTCGGAAATACGGATGTAGGTGGTACGCACCATTCTGTTGGCCCACTCCACAATCTTCTGTGTCTGCGCATTCTGCAGGCAGGCATTGTAAATTCTGTCGTAGTCGTCGGTCAGATTAGCCTTATGTTCCAATATCTTCTTATTGAGCTTTACGAGGCAGTAGGCACTCTTATTCTCCGTCGTAGTAAAAGAGGTGGCGTTGGAAATCTCACCTTCCTCCATGGCCACTATTCCAATGCCAGGATAAATCTGCGAAAAGACCTCCTTGTCGAACCGGTTGCCTCCGGTGGTAGGATTGGTGACGGCACCGCCCTGGGCCTTACTGGCACCATTGCTAAATTTCTGAGCGGCATCTTCAAATGTGATGTGGCCCAAACGAATCTCCTGAGCCAGGCTGTCCAAAGTGATGCGCGCCCTGAGCAAATCCTCAGAGGACGTTTTCGGCTGCAAGAGGATATGGCGCACATTAATAGTATTGCCGCGACGCTCAATCAACTGAAGAATATGGAACCCATACTGAGTCTCCACAATAGGCGAGACCTCGCCCGGTTTCAGAGCAAAGGCTGCAGCCTCAAATTCTTTCACCATGTCGCCACGGCCAAAGAACCCCAACTCGCCGCCTTTAGAGGCAGACCCCGGGTCTTGCGAATAGAGTTTGGCCAGCATACTGAACTTCTCGCCTTTCAGAATTCTCTCGCGCAGCTCTGCCAGCTCGCCCCTCACGCGGTCGCGCTCGTCCTCACCTATAGTGGGTTCAATCACAATCTCCGACACCTCATATTGGGTAGGAATGGTCGGGAGGCTGTCCTGGCTGATTTTAGAAAAGAACTCGGTCACTTCCGCAGGCGTAACCTTCACGCTCTCGGTGAGCTGGTGCTCAACCCTCTGACTGAGAATACGGTCGCGAAGCAAATCGAAGTATTGGTCGTGCAACTCGTCATAGCTATACTGGTACACCTCGCGCAGCTTGTCTTTGCCACCCGCCTGACGAACGGCAGCCTTCAAATAGTACTGCACCTGCTCCTCCACCTGGTCGTCGCTCACCTCGACGCTGTCGACAATACCTTTGTGCACCAGCAACTTACTAATGAGCATACTCTCCAGCAGTTGGCAACGCTCGGCATAGGCATTGTCCAACCCCTGACGGAGGCGCACCTGGGCGTAGGCCTGCTCTATATCCGAATTCTTGATGATAGTCTGTCCAACCACCGCCACTATTCCGTCGACCACTTGACGCGGCTGCGTCTGAGCCGAAAGCATCAGTGGCAGCGCTGCCAGCATCAACACTATGATTCTCTTCATATATCCAATTATTAGTCTTAAACTAAGCGATTACCTTCAATTGAAAACAACTTAAAATGTAATTCTGTCGAGGACGTCCTGATAGACCTTCACTTTATACTTCTTGCGAAGCAGCGCATTGTTCTGGTCTTCCAGATAGTTCTGGTAGTCGTTGAGATAGAAACCGCGGGCCTCGTCGCACGACTTCAATTCGGGTTCCATCATTCGCTCCACCATCAAAATCTGATAACTGCCGGAGTCCATATTGTGGACATACGTGCCCAGCTTCCACTCCTTCTCGCTCAGCACCTCTTGGTTGCCTTTTTCAAGAATCTGCATCGAACTCGAAACCTGGAATTCACTCTTTTTCTTCACCTTGGCTGCCATCTCGTCGGCCATTTTCTGTCTGTCCCAGCCCTTCTTCTGCCCTTTGGCAATCACCTTCATGGCCTTGCTCTTGGGCAGCAGGGTGCTGTCCGAAACGGTAATAGTGTTCACCATTGCGCGCTCGTTCCAGAAGTAGACAGCATCGTCGGGATTGTCAAAACGGTGCGTGGGGCTGGCCATAGTGTAGAAATTCTGAAAACCTACGGAATCTTTCAGCGCCTTGGACCAAACCATCTGGTCATTATAGGTAAAGATCATCAGTCCGTGGCGGTACTCCTCAATCAGCTCGCCAAATTCGGGATTGTCAATCTCCAAACGGCTGTCGGCATATTCCAACACCTTCGCATCGATAAAATTCTGATAGAGCTCAGCCGTGAGAATATCCAGGTCGCAAATGCGGCGGACCTTCTTATTCTTATAGATATAACGGGCAAAGTCGCGCGAGTCGAACTCCTTCTCGCCAATCTTGAACAGCGGACGCATATCGGTAATCTGGTTGCTGTCGTAGTGGAAAATGGCCGAGAAGATAGAGTCGGTCAGCAAGGAACGGACGGCGTCCAGACTGGCTGCATAAGGAGCCTTCTTTTTCTTAGAAACCTTGGTAGTGGTGTAGTCGACAAAACCATATCTGCTCTTGCACTGCTCAACAAAGATATGCTGCGGCTTGGTGGCGCGTTCGCCCCGGGTCATGCGGGATTTGTAGTACGGGACCATACTTTCAAAATCGGGCATAGTCTCTTGCTTGAGCAGCTTGATAATGTGCCAGCCGAAGCGGCTTTCGAAAGGCTGGGAATACTCGCCCACCTTCAGTCCGCGCGACACCTGGTCGACATAGTCGTATGGCAGCTGGTTGGGTGCCAGTTCGGGCATGATGCCGCCGTTGCCCGAGGTGGTGCGGTCGTCGCTATAGTTCTTGGCCACCAAGCCAAAATCGGTACCCTCCTGCAACTGCTGGTAGGCCGAAAAAATCCTACCCTTGGCATTAGGGGTCTTCTCCGAAATCCAAATATGGGCCAACTGGGCCTTGCCGTAGTACTTATAACGGCCAAAAAGCTTAATGATATGGTAGCCGTAGCGGGTTCTTACCGGCTTGTGAATCTCGCCCGGAACCATGCCGTATGCGGCCGATTCGAAAGCATAAATCATGTCGAATGCCGTGAAACAGCCCAGGTCGCCCTCCATGGGGTCCAACTGGTCGGCCTTCTCACGAATCAGCGGGTCGCGGTCGTGCAGCCGCTGCTCGCGCATTTCCTGCTGTGCCACAGTGTAGAAATCCTCTGCCGTCAGTGCCTGGTTGTAAAGCTCCATGGCATGGGCGTAGGCCTTCAGCGTGTCGGCGGGAAGGGCATTCTCGGCGCAGGGAACCAAGATGTGGGCTCCATGCAATACGTAATGATTGCGGTCGTAGGCCTCATGAAGCAAATCCTGCAGCGTGGCCGAGTCAATCAAGTAGGGAGCGGCCAGATCTTTCCTATACATATTCAGCTCCTCGTTCAGGTACCGATTGGTGTCGATTCCCAAGGCGTAGGCGTCGGCCAGCTTGGTCTGGTAATTGACATACAGCTGGGCATAGTCCACCAGTGCCTTGTGCTTCTCGGCGGCGGTGGCACTTGGGTCGGCCGACTCCTTGCCTATCGAGCGCAAATAATCTTTCAGAAATTGTGACTGGTGGTATTTCTTTCCGTTAATTTCGAAAACCACGGGGTCGGCAGATTGCGCCATCACGCCCAGCGCCATTGCCGTAAGAAAGAAAGTGACAAAAATTTTTTTCATCAGGATGGGTTCTTATGTTTCTTGATTATTATCTAGAGTAGTTCGGAGCCTCGCGCGTAATGGCGATGTCGTGAGGATGGCTCTCGGTGACACCGGCAGCCGTGATGCGGATAAACTTGGCCTGCTGCAGGGAGGGGATGTCGCGCGAACCGGTATAGCCCATACCGGCTTTCAGGCCGCCCACCATCTGGTAGAGCACCTCGCTCAGAGTGCCTTTGTAGGGCACACGTCCCACAACGCCTTCGGGCACCAGCTTCTTCGCGTCGGTCTCCTTGTCCTGGAAATAACGGTCCTTCGAGCCGCTCTGCATGGCCTCCAGCGAGCCCATGCCGCGGTACGACTTGAACTTACGGCCCTCGAAAATGATGGTCTCGCCCGGAGCCTCGTCCACGCCGGCAATCAGCGAACCAATCATCACCGTGCAAGCGCCGGCGGCCAAAGCCTTCACTATGTCGCCGCTGTAGCGGATGCCGCCGTCGGCTATGACGGGCACGTCGTAGCCCTTCTGCTTCAGCGCACCCACGCACTCGCACACTGCCGTCAGCTGCGGCACACCGATGCCGGCCACGATACGGGTCGAGCAGATACTTCCGGGTCCGATGCCCACCTTAATGGCGTCGGCGCCAGCCTCGGCCAACATCAGGGCTGCCTCTCC
>Ga0247611_10005985_pt1 | contig 15774 bp, 9 predicted proteins | sample 177DNAGHGhighgp2_FD_192422 | JGI IMG/M metagenome (GOLD analysis project Ga0247611, IMG submission 192422) | Sheep rumen microbial communities from Palmerston North, Manawatu-Wanganui, New Zealand - 1770 DNA GHGhigh gp2 | ecosystem: Host-associated > Mammals > Digestive system > Stomach > Rumen ...
ATCTGATATAATAGGCTTACGTGTTAGGAGGCCTATATTGTTGGAATCTAAAAAAAAACGTAAAAAAGGCAGCTTTGTAGGAAGAGCAGCGATCATACTGCTTGCCATAGGATTGGAAGCTGCGATAATAGCATTCATATTCACTCTTGCAGGCGATGCCATGGCATACATAGAGGTGGCTCTGCGTATAGTCGGAGCGGTAGTCGTGCTCGCTATCATAAGGCACAGCAAGAGCATATCTTCAAATCTTATCTGGATACTTCTCATAGATCTTTTCCCTGTTCCGGGGACCATAACTTATATACTTTTAAATGCCCGTACCATAGCAGGAAAGACCTATGGAGAACTTAAAATAGAGACAGACCTTGCAAGGAAATACTATGTTCAGAACGATCTCGTCTATGACGAGATGTGTACCTACGAGTCAGAGTATAAAGGGCAGTTACACTATATCTCAAAGACAGAAGGTTTTCCCTTTTACCGCGATGAAGGATGCGATTACTATTCCCTTGGAGAACTCGGCTTCCCGCATATGCTCGAGGCTCTTAAAAACGCAAAAAGGTTCATATTCCTTGAATTCTTCATCATAGGCGAAGGCGTCATGTGGGAGAGCATACTCGACATACTTGAAAAAAAAGTTAAGGAAGGGGTCGATGTAAGAGTCATTTATGATGACCTGGGTACCATATTCAAACTCCCGTCATCCTATGCCGAAGAACTGGAACAAAAGGGTATCAAATGCATTTGTTTCAACAGGATACACCCTGTTCTCAATACCATAATGAACCGAAGAGACCACAGAAAGATAATGGTCATAGACGGAGATATAGCTTTTTCCGGCGGCATAAACCTTGCTGACGAATATATCAATGTCGAAGAAAAGTTCGGGCAGTGGAAGGACAATATCATCAGGATCAAGGGAGAAGCAGTATGGTCCATGACTGTTATGTTCCTTACTCACTGGAATGCTCTGAGAAAAGAAGATTCAGATTACAATGCATTCAGAGGCAAAGCGCCGCTGCCTGCTGCCATGAACGGATATATATCTCCATATTGCGATTCTCCTCTTGATGAGGAAAGGGTATCGCAGGATATATGCCAGGGGATCATCAATCAGGCAAAGAAGTATTGCTACATATTCACGCCCTACCTCATCGTTGATAATGAACTTGAAAACACTCTGGTCTACGCAGCAAAAAGGGGTATAGATGTCAGGATCATAACTCCGGGCATACCCGACAAAAAGATAGTTTGGCATATTACCAGGTCATATTACAGACCTCTTCTTGAAGGCGGAGTCAAGATATATGAATATACCCCCGGCTTCATGCATTCAAAGGTCGTAGTAAGCGATGATCACATAGCTACAGTTGGTACAGTTAACCTTGACTACAGGAGCATGTATTTCCAGTTTGAAAACGGACTTTATCTTTGCGGCTGCAAGGCTATAGAAGATGTAAAAAAGGACTTCCTTGACAGTGTTAAGAAGAGCAGGGAAATAAGCATCGAGGATTGCAACTGGGGACTGTTTAAAGATTTCCTTCTTTCCTGTCTTCGTATATTTGCGCCTCTTCTCTAAAAATGACCTTTTATGTGGAACTTATACTCTTAAAGTGGTAAAATATACTGTCTTTGCAAAAAATGCATTATTAGGATAGATATGACCCAGATAAAAAAGTCAGAAATAGACATTAAAGAAGAAAATATAAAGACTTTGCATGATGATAAATACTTAAATCTTTATCTCATGGAATATGAAAGAAATCCTCATTACCTTCTTGCAAGCAGGAGGCAAAAGGATGAATTAGTCGCTCTTAAATCAGAGAATGAATACAAAAGTATGCTCCCCGATGCAGTGACCTGTGTCGTCATAGTTGAAACTCCAGGCAGCGAGCCAAGGCTTTATCTTGAAAGAGAGTTCAGATATCCTGTAAAGCATTTTCTTCTCAGTCCTCCTGCAGGACTCATAGATCCTTGCGACGGCAAAGACGGACAGGATCCAAGGATAGTTGCTGCAAAAAGAGAGATAAGAGAAGAAACAGGCATAACAGTTGGGGACAGCGATGAGATATATATCGCAAATCCTTTAGTATTCAGCTCTCCCGGAATGACCGATGAGAGCAACTCCATGGTGTGCGCAAAGGTAAAGCTAAAGGATCTTAGCTCACTTACTACAGATCTTGCGGAAGGGACCGAGTGCTTTGGAGATTATCTTCTCGTTACAAAAGACGAAGCAAAGGAGATCTTAAGGAGCGGCAGAGACGAAAAGGGTCTTTACTATTCGGTATTTACTTGGGCAGCGCTTTTGTATTTTGTTTATGAATGCTAAAAAAAGCAGGGTCATGCCATTCTTTGCACAGTGCGGAAAGAACCTTGCAAAGCAATATATCAAAGGGATAAGAGGATAGAAAGGAGACGGTCCTAAGATCAGGACCTGACACATTCAATGAGTGCAAAAAAGAAAAAAACAGGCGGAGGCATCATAGCAGGGAGAGTGGTCCTTGTATTCTTGACCACTGTGATCGCTATACTTCTTGCTCTTGTCATAATAGTTGGGACCATAGTAAAGGGTCCTTCACCGGCAGCAAGGGATACCTTCGTTACCACTGTTCTTGAGTCCGGTAATATGAAGTTCCTGGCTCACATCTTCCTCAGCAATGAGCAGATCGAAGAGATCGTCAAAAAGACGTCCATGGGAAGAATGGACACTGATATCGATCAGGATCTGATCAATACGGAAACTGAGGCAGAAGGCAATTTCGATGAAAATGGCATCGAAGTCGTCACCATAAACGGAAGCAACTATTTCGCCACGATGCTCATAGTAAAGGATCCGTCGAAGGTACGCGTAGGTACCACCTATCAGGGCGGATGGGGCGAATATGGAAAGAATATCGATGACCTTGTTAGAGACAATGGAGCCATAGCAGGGGTCAACGGAGGCATATACAAGGCTGATCTCAATCACGGTGGCTGTCCCTACGGTGTATGTGTATCCAATGGTCATATACAACTCAATGACCCTTCTGGATATCCTTACTATGGAATGTACATGATAGGTCTTGATAGCAAGAACATACTCAGGATAGTCGATATAGAAGGATGGAGCCCTGACCAGTTCTCGACCTTCGTTCAGGAACAGGGCATAAGAGACGCTGTCGCATTCCAGGATGAGGCCAGCGACTCAAACAACCACTTCGTTCCTCTCGTCATCAATGGTGAAGCAAGAGAACTCAACGGAGCAGGTTCAGGTGCAAACCCGCGTACAGTCATAGGTCAAAGAGACGACGGAGCCATACTCCTTCTCGTAACAGACGGAAGAGGAAAAGCCGGACACCTTGGAGCAACTGCATCAGACCTCATCAGCATCATGCTCAAATACGGAGCAGTCAATGCTGCTAACCTTGACGGCGGCAGTTCTTCCTGTATGTACTATAACGGAGAGATGCTCATGGACAGCGTTACCCTTTGGGCCACAAATGATTCATGGCTCCTGCCCACAGGTTTCGTAGTTATGGGAGGTGGACAGTAATGGCGACCAGGACAAGAAAGAGAAAGAAGAATGCTTTCGGTAAATTCTATTTTGCCTATTTGATCATAATACTTGCCGCCCTTGTTGTTCTCTTTTTCCATGTAAGGAGCGTCATGGTAGAATATGAGGCAAACCAGCCTCAAAACTATGTCATAGGACTTTTAAAGCATGCGGGAAAAGGAGATAAAGCCATAGGATCCTACCTTCAGGAGAACTGCTTTGCAGCAGGTGATTACGGAGATCCTACGGCAAGAGAGAAGGCCTTTTACAACACTGATGCCTTTGGAGAGCTTGCTGCAAAAAAGAACCTTTCTTTATCAGAAGGCGAAGTAGAGGTCTACGATGTTACTGCTGACGAAAAACCTTTCGTGACAGTTGCCATCAGAAAGACCGGATCAAAGAACAAGCTTGGCATAATGCACATCGACTACTACGATCTGGAATATGCCTTTATCAGAAATCCTGAAACATCAAGGCCCAGAACGAAGATCAGTCCTGAAGGGACCATTTCCTTCAGCGTTGTTCTTCCAGAGGACTTTACGCTCCTCTTTAACGACGCAGAGGTAGATATCTCATCTGCTTCAGAGGATGATATCGAGGATTTCGCATACTTCAGTTCATATCCTCAGGTCACAAAGGGCGCGAGAATGGACTTTACTCTCCATTACGACCCAATCGTCAAGGTCCTAAACAATGTAGGAGAGGAAGTTCCCCTCAACCTTGAAGTAACTCCTGAAGGCTACGTATACTATGCAGCAGCAGACTACGGCAGTGACGATACCCAAAAAGCTGCAGTCACTCAGGTGGGTGATTTCCTGTCAATGTACAAGCTTTGGGCAAGGTTCATGACAGACGACGTTGGTGGATGGTACCATGGATATTATGACGTGAAGGAAGGCTGCAAGATCATGCCGGGTTCAAAACTTGAAGATCAGGCATGGGAGTGGGCCAACTCTATAGATATAACCTTCGTCAGCGATCACTGGAATATTGCATTTACCAATGAAAAGGTAGACAATTACGTTCTCTATAACGATGACTTTTGCTCTGCAGATGTCAGCTTCGACGAGATAGTCTCGGTCAACGGTGTAGGAGACGTTACAGTCAAATACAACAACAGGATGTTCTTCGTGCGTCAGGACGGCGCATGGTACTGGGTAGGCCAGTTGGACATCACCGGAAGGTAAATATTTTGCCGGGATCCCTAGTTTCCGGGATTCCCGGCATTACTATGTATATATGTTCTTGAAAATGAACTTTTAGGAGGGATCTTTATATAAATGTATCCTGAAGACAGACAGCCGGAAGAGGCGCTTCTTTATCTGTTCAACGAAGGCAGATATTACAATGCTGCGGATATATTCGGCGCTCACCTTGCCATGAAAGACGGCAGGGAAGGCGTCCGTTTTACTGTATGGGCTCCTAATGTAAAGAGTGTCCATGTATATGGGGATTTCAATTCCTGGAACGATTGGAACATGGAACTTAAGCCCATTGGGTCTTCCGGAGTATGGTCTGAGTTTTTCGAAGGACCAAAGATTGGAGATAAGTACAAATATGTCATAGAAACAGCTGCAGGAGATAAGCTTTTCAAGGCGGATCCCTTTGCGGTTTGGTCAGAGCTTAGACCAAAAACTGCTTCTGTCATTTGGGACAGCTCCTTTGAGTGGTCAGACTCAAGATGGGTAGAAAAAAGAGAAAAGACAGATCACTTCAAAAAGCCTAAAAACATCTATGAGGTCCATGCCGGTTCATGGAAAAAAGACGGCGACGACTTCTATAACTACAGAAGACTTGCAGACGAACTGATCCCATATGTTAAGGAAATGGGATTTACCCATATAGAACTGCTTCCTTTGATGGAGCATCCATTTGACGGCTCTTGGGGCTACCAGGTCACGGGATACTTCAGTGCTACGTCAAGATATGGGACTCCACAGGATCTTAAATATCTTGTCAACAAGGCACACAAAGCTGGCATAGGGATCATCTTTGACTGGGTGCCTGCCCACTTCTGTAAGGATGCCCATGGTCTGTATATGTTCAACGGAGGTCCTCTTTACGAAAAGGAAGAGCATCCTCAATGGGGCACTATGATCTTCGACTACGGAAGGAAGGAAGTAAGGTCTTTCCTTTTGTCCAACGCTCTTTTTTGGATCAAGGAGTATCATGCAGACGGCATCAGGATAGACGGAGTCTCATCTATGCTTTACCTTAATTTCGGTATAGATGATGAGAGTAAAAAGAAGTTCAACGAGTTTGGAGACGAGAGGAACCTGGAAGCCGTGTCCCTCCTTCAGGAACTTTCCGATATGGTCGGAAAGGAAGCTCCCGGAGTGTTCACAGTTGCAGAGGAAAGCACTGCATGGCCTCTTGTTACCTATCCTCCGAAAGAGGGCGGACTTGGTTTCCACTATAAATGGGACATGGGCTGGATGAACGATACCCTAAGGTATATCAGTACTGATACCCTCTACAGAAAATATGATCATAACCTGATCACCTTCTCCATGATGTATGCTTTCAGCGAAAACTTCATCCTTGCTCTATCACATGACGAGGTCGTACACGGAAAGGCCAGCCTCATAAACAAGAATCCGGGAGACTATTATCAGAAGTTCTCAGGCGCAAGGCTCCTTGCTCTTTACCAGATAACTCACCCGGGAGCAAAACTCAATTTCATGGGTTACGAGTTTGCACAGTTCATAGAGTGGAGAGAATACGAAGGTCTTGAATGGTTCCTGCCAAGGGACTACGAGACCCATGCAAAGCATCTAAGATATATTAAGGAACTTAATAACTTCTATCTTAAGGAAAAGGCCCTTTATTCAAATGACAAGAGTTGGAAGGGTTTTCAATGGATAGAAGCAGACGACAGCGAACAATCCATATACATTTACTGCAGGACCTGCGCCAGCGGGAAACACAAGGATGTAGTCGTGCTCAATTTTGGTACAGGCTATTATGAGGATTTTAGAGTAGGCGTTCCAAAGGACGGCATATATGAAGAAGCCTTCTCTTCAGACCGCCTCGAATACGGCGGCAGCGGTGTGACCTGCGGCAAGGAGCTAAAGGCAGAGAAGATCCCCTATCACGGACAGGAATATTCAGTTTCCGTCAAGCTTGCTCCTCTGTCAGGTATAATACTCAGGAAAAAATCAAGATAAAAAATATATAAAGGAAAGAGAATGAAAGATTTTAACAAAGACAGATTCAAAGAAGTTTTTGCAGGCATACTCTTGCTCGATTCTGACAAGAAACCTTCAGAATGTACGCCAAGAGAGGCTATGGAAGCGCTCACCAAGTATGTGGTAGAGATCGCATCGGAAGCAAAGATAAGCACAACTAAGAGCAACATTGAGACCGGAAGAAAGAAAGTATATTACTTCTCCATGGAGTTCCTCATTGGACCGCTGCTTGAGAATTACCTCATAAATCTTGGCATACGCGACGGAGTAGAGGCTGCATTTAAGGAAATGGGTCTTTCTCTTGATGAAGTATTAAAGCTTGATGTGGATCCTGGTCTTGGCAACGGCGGTCTTGGCAGACTTGCTGCTTGCTTCCTTGATTCCATGGCATCCCTTGGAATAGCAGGCGTTGGCATGGGACTTCGCTATGAATTTGGTCTTTTCAAGCAAAAGATAGAATACGGAAAGCAGATAGAACTTCCGGATGCATGGGCAGAAAACGGGTATCCTTGGGAAGATGTAGTAGTTACAGATGCCACAGAAGTCAGATTCGGAGGAACTATAGACAGATACTTTGAAAACGGAAAACTTCGTTTTGTCCACAGAAACTATGAGAGCGTTCTTGCAGTGCCTTACCTCATCCCCATCCTTGGATACGGCGGAGAAGTGTGCAATTCCCTCCATCTATATAAAGCTCAGCCTGTAAGCAGCGAGGTAGACCTTGAGGCTTTCAACAGAGGAGATTATGCAGCCGCTATGAAAAAGCAGAGCGAAGCTGTTGCTCTTACTTCCATGCTCTATCCAAATGACAGTACGGAAGCAGGAAAGATATTAAGACTCAAACAGGAGTATTTCCTCGTAAGCGCAGGACTTGATTCCATATTCAGGACATATAAAAAGCGCCACCCGGGAGAACCATGGGCGAACTTCCCTAACTATGTAGCCATTCAAACAAATGATACTCATCCTGCTCTCATAATCCCGGAGCTTATGAGAAGGCTCATGGACGAAGAAGGACTTGAGTGGAACGACGCTTGGGAGATAACTAAGAGGACCATAGGATTTACAAACCATACTGTACTTCCTGAAGCTCTTGAAAAATGGCCTCAAGGACTCATTCAAAAACTCCTTCCCAGGATCTATATGATCATAGAGGAGATCGATAACCGCTGGAGAGCATTTATACCTGCAGGTGATGATTTCCACTACATCCATAAAGGAACCGCAATACTTTGGGGCGGCGAGGCTCGTATGGCAAACCTTTCTGTCATAGGCAGCCACAGCGTCAACGGAGTTGCAAAGATACACAGTGACATACTGAAAAACGATCTTTTCAAATCCTTCTATAGACTCCAGCCGTGGAAATTCAGCAACAAAACAAACGGTGTATCTCCAAGGAGATTCCTCATGCAGGCAAATCCTGAGCTTACACGCCTCATTACGCAGTACATAGGCGAAGGCTGGAAGACAGACCTTGATGAACTTGAAAAGTTAAGAGCATATATGGATGATGACAGCTTCCTTTCAAAGCTTGATGAAGTAAAAACTCTCAACAAGGAAAGGCTTGCAGCTTTCATAAGGGAAAAGCAGGAGATAGATATAGATACATCGTCTATCCTCGATGTACATGTAAAAAGGATACATGCCTACAAGAGGCAGCTTTTGACAGCTTTCAAGATACTTGCTCTTTACAACAGATTGAAGGCAGATCCTTCCTATGACATTCCTCCTGTGACTTTCATCGTCGGAGGAAAGGCGGCTCCCGGATATGAGCTTGCAAAGGAGATGATAAGCTTTATTTGCGCCATAGCAAATAAAGTCAACAGAGACCCTGTCATCTCAAAAAAGATGAAGGTCGTATTCATAGAGAACTTCTCACTTTCAAATGCTCAGATCATTTATCCTGCGGCTGATATATCAGAGCAGATCTCGACAGCAGGAAAGGAAGCATCAGGAACAGGAAATATGAAGTTCATGATGAACGGAGCTGTGACTCTGGGCACCATGGACGGTGCAAATATAGAGATATTCGAACGCTGTGGTTTCGATAATGCCAAGGTGTTTGGAATGAATGCGGATGAAGTATCAGCTTTGTCTGCGGGAGGTCATTACAGATCGACTGATGAACTTCGCAAATGTCCGGAACTTGACAGGATGGTCAAGCAGCTTGTCGACGGCACCTTTGACGACTGCGGACAGAACTTTTGGAAGATCTACGATCACCTCATCAGCGAGAACGATCCTTATTTCGTACTTCGTGATTTCCCGGCCTACTTCAAAGCCTGGGAAGAACTGGTACGTTCCCACGAGGATAAGAGACACTGGCAGCAGATGGCCCTTGCCAATATTTCAGGCAGCGGCTTCTTCTCCAGCGACAGAACTATCAAAGAATATGCAAAGGAGGTCTGGGGACTCTAATGGAAAGAAAAAAGTGTATAGCTATGCTCCTTGCCGGCGGGCAGGGTTCTAGGCTAGGGCTCCTCACACAAAAGAACGCAAAACCGGCCGTTTCTTTCGGCGGGAAGTATCGCATCATCGATTTCGCACTGTCTAACTGTATGAACTCCGGGATCGATACGGTAGGTGTATTGGTACAGTATAGGCCTATGATACTCAACGAGTACTTAGGCACAGGCGCGCCATGGGATCTTGATGTTCAAAACGGCGGTGTTCATGTACTTCCGCCCTATGCTACACAGTCCGGCGGATCCTGGTATGAAGGTACTGCAGATTCCATATATCACAACCTGGATTTCATTGAGACCTATGATCCCGAATACGTAGTCATACTCTCAGGCGATCACCTTTATGCAATGGATTACAGCAAGATGGTAGACGAGCATATAGCAAACAACGCAGACCTTACGATCTCTGTCATGGAGGTTCCGTGGGAAGAAGCAAGCAGATTCGGCATCATGTCGGTAGACGAAGAAGGCAGAGTCACAAAGTTTGCAGAAAAACCAAAGGAACCGGAATCAAATCTAGCTTCCATGGGCATATATGTCTTTTCTACAGACGTTCTTAAGAGATCTCTTCTTGAAGATCACGATGATCCTGCATCTGATAAAGACTTCGGAAAGAATATAATCCCTAAACTTCTTGAGAGCGGAAAGAGAGTGTTCTCATACAAGTTCTCAGGTTACTGGAGAGATATAGGTACCATTCAAAGCTACTATGACGCAAACATAGATCTCCTCGGAGACGATCCGGAGTTCAATATATTTGATGAGAATATCAGGGTGGCTTCGAACTCAAATATTTATCCTCCTCAGTTCATAGGACCAAGAGGAGCAGCTCACGAAAGCCTTGTTTGCAACGGCTGCGATATTGAAGGAACTGTAAAGCATTCCATTATAGGATCAGGTTCTGTAGTTGAGGCAGGCGCTGTCGTAGAGGATTCAGTCATACTCCCGGGCGTTCATGTTGGAAAGGATGCTTTCTTAAAGAAAGTCATAGTGGATGAGAATTACTGCATACCGGAAGGTTTTGAAGCCGAAGGCAAAGACGGCGATATCAAGGTAATAGGATAGGAGGAGCAAAATACCATGAAAGGTGTACTAGGAATTATATCAGCTAACTACAGCAGCGATGGATTCGCTCATCTGACAGACAGCCGTCCTATCGCATCACTTCCTTTTGGAGGCAGGTACAGACTCCTTGATTTCCCTCTTACGAACCTTGTAAAGAGCGATATCACAACGGTCGGTCTCATCACTCCGTTTTACTACAGATCCATAATGGACCATGTAGGTAACGGACAGCCCTGGGGCCTTGCAAAAAGAAAAGGCGGTCTTTTCATCATGCCGGGAACTGTCTACGGAGACAGAGAAAACAGCAAGCGCTTCATTTTAAAGGACCTCATCAGAAACAGAAGGCTCATGGACAGGAGCACTGCAAATTATGTACTTCTTTGCGATGCATCAAAGGTCATGAGAGTGAGCTTTGACGACATGTGCAGAAAGCATGCAGCAAGCGAGAACAAAGTCACCTGCATGTATACAAAAGAAGGACACAGATTCCTCGATGTCATACTCATAGACAAGGATTATCTCCTTGAACTCATAGAGGGTTATGAAAACAGCGACAACATGGATCTTGTGGACATACTTAAGATCGAATCAAAGAACGTGCCTATGGGCGAATACATATACGACGGTTATGTAGGCATAGTCGAAGATCTTAATTCTTATGTAAGGATCAACATGGAGCTTCTCGATCAAAAGCACAGAAAAGAGCTTCTTGACGGTCTGCTTACAAAGGTACAGGATGCACCGCCGGCTCTCTTTAAAGAAGATTCCGACGTAAGGAATTCCATAGTCTCATCCGGATGCATCATCAAAGGAAGCGTAGAGGATTCCATCATCACAAGAAGCGTCATCGTAGGAGAAGGTTCAGTGATCAAGAATTCGATCATCATGCAGCACTGCCACATAGGAAAGAATGCAAGGATAGAGAATGCGGTCTTAGACAAATATGTCGAGATAAACGATGATGTCATTTTAAAGGGCAGCGAAGCTATGCCTCTTGTCGTTGAAAAGAATATAAAACTGTAATGAAAAAGATAAATATACTATTCGCAGCGTCTGAATGTACGCCCTTCATAAAAACAGGAGGCCTTGCCGATGTGGCAGGTTCGCTTCCTGCTGCAGTGGATACCGCAAATTATGAGATGAGGGTCATAATGCCGAAGTACTCTGCCCTTCCTAAAAAATATACGGACAGGATGGAGTTTTTGTGCAATTTTGACGTACCCCTCGGATGGAGAAGGCAGTACTGCGGACTCTTTAAACTAAAAGTAGGCAAGGTAGTCTATTATTTCCTTGATAACGAATACTATTTCAAGAGAAATGCACTTTACGGTGAATTTGATGACGGTGAGCGCTTTGCTTTCTTTTCAAAAGCCATATGCGAAGCGATCCTTCATATGGATTTTGAGCCGGACATCCTCCACTGCAATGACTGGCACACAGCCCTTGCTCCTGTTTTCCTAAGAGAGTTCTATAGAGAACCGGAAAAGACCAGGGACATAAAGACTGTATTCACTATACACAATATAAAGTTCCAGGGCATGTTCTCAGAGGCTATATTAGGAGATATTTTAGGACTCGACGGCATACCTGCAGCTTCGCAGCTCCTTTCTGACAAGGATACAGTCAACTTCATGCTTGGAGCGCTTTGCTATGCAGACCGCATCACGACAGTAAGCCCGGGCTATGCCGATGAGATTTGTACTGAATATTACGGAGAAGGCCTTGATCCTGTACTTAGGAGAAGGCGCAGCATTCTTTCGGGTATACTCAACGGTATAGATACGAAGGTATATGACCCCGGCAAAGACAAAGCTCTTGCTGTGAACTATACAAGTCTTTGCCTTGAAAAAAAGGCGGGGAACAAGACAGCTCTTCAGGAGGAGACAGGTCTTAGAGTAAGTAAAGACATACCTCTTTTCTCGCTCATTTCAAGGCTTACTGAGCAAAAGGGACTTGACCTTGTTACATACATACTTCCACACATCTGCGATAGAGAGATGCAGCTTGTGATCCTTGGCGTCGGTGACTCAAAGTACGAGGAAGCATTTAGATATTATGCAAATAAATATCCTGAAAAGATCTCCTTCCTTCAGAAGTTCGATGAGCCTCTTTCCCACAGGATATATGCAGCATCCGATGCATTCCTGATGCCGTCCCGCTTTGAACCCTGCGGCCTTTCTCAGATGATGTCCATGAGGTATGCCACTTTGCCTATAGTAAGGGAGACAGGCGGTCTCAAAGACAGTGTTCAGGCCTACAACAAGTATACAGGTGAAGGAACAGGATTCTCCTTTGCCAATTTCAATGCCCATGAACTCTTAGGAGAGATCGATAAGGCTCTTGATCTTTGGTACAATGATAAAGAAGGCTGGAGACACCTTATGAAGAATGCTGCTGAAGCAGACTTTTCATGGAAGGCCTCCGCAAAAAGTTACAGAGAGCTCTACAGAGGGCTGATTTAAGTATTGATGCGGGTCCTTTCCTTTAGGACCCGCTTTTTATGTCATATGGATATATACTACGATTCACAAAAAAACAAATACAAGGAACCCTTTGGGGCAGTTGAAACAGGAAAGGATGTACGCTTTGCAATAGAAGCGCCCTCTGATGCTTCTGTAGATCTTTGCCTTTACGGAAAGACTGCAGGCGAACTCTTTATTCCTATGGAAGGATATGACGAGGGCGGAAAGCATCTTTTCAAGGCAGTTTTTAAAGCTCCGGAAAAACCGGGTCTTGTATTTTATTACTTCCGCATATCACTTCCAGGCAGCCTTACTTACTATTACGGAAACAAAGAGGACAGGCTTGGAGGAGGAGGGATGGTCTATTCAGATGATCCTGCTCCTTACCAGCTTACTGTATATGAAAAGTCGGATGTGCCGTCATGGTACAAAAATGCTGTTGTTTATCAGATATTCCCGGAAAGATTCGACAGAGAAGACTACGCAAAAGAAGCTTATCCCGATGAGTGGTATGAACTTCCTTCCTATGAAAAGAGAGAAGACGGCAGCATCATCTGGAAATTCTACGGAGGGACTTTAAAGGGAGTTGAAAAGAAACTTCCTTATCTTAAGTCTCTTGGCGTTTCATGCATATATTTCAATCCCATATTCAAAGCTCGTACAAACCATCGCTATGATACCTATGACTATTTCAGGATAGATGAAAGGTTCGGAAGTGATGAGGATTTTGACGATTTCATAAAAGAAGCAAAAAAGTTCGGTATACATGTCATCCTAGACGGAGTATTCAATCACAGCGGGAAGGACAGCAGGTATGTGACCGAGCACCCAAGTTGGTATTCGGGTGAGTATTGGTGGGGAGTAAAAGACCTTCCTGAATTTGACGATCAAAACAGGGAATTTCGAGATTTCATTTGCGGAGAGAACGGAGTCGTCAGATATTGGATAAGAAGAGGAATATCAGGTTGGAGACTCGACGTAGTAGACGAGCTTCCCGATGACTTTGTCAAGGAGATAAGGGCTGCAGCAAAGAAAGAAAATAAAGATGCAGTCATCATAGGCGAGGTTTGGGAGGATGCTTCAAACAAGCACAGCCATGATGAAGACAGAGAGTATTTCTTTGGACAAGAACTTGACGGAGTCATGAATTATCCCTTTAGGGAACTGTTCTTAAACTTTGCCATGTTCAAGTGCTCTGCAAGGGATTCCATGAGGGTCTTTATGAGCCTTCTTGAAAACTATCCTCCGGAGAATTTAAGAGCATCATTCAACCTCCTCGGCAGTCACGACAGAGAAAGAGCGCTAACTCTTCTTGGCGGCAAGGAACACTCCTGGTATGCGCTTAGGAGACTTAAGTACGGACTTGCTCTTCAATACGCAGCGCCCGGAGTTCCTACCATATATTACGGAGACGAAGCTGAAATGTACGGAGGTCCTGATCCTGAAAACAGAGGAGCCTACCCTTGGGGAAGAGAAAATCAGGAACTCATAGATTGGTACAGGCTCCTGGGACAGATCTACAAGGATCATCCTGTCCTTGCAAATGGAGAAGTGACTCCTATTGACTTCGGAGATGAGATATTTTCCTTCCTTCTTGAAGGAGATGAAAAGATGCTGATCCTTCTTAACAGGAACGACAACAGCATTCCAATAGAGTATGACTTCGGCGGAAACTATGCTCTTGAACTTACGGGCTCGAGGGTACTTGATATTGAAAACGGAGTTCTTAAAACTAAGATAGAAGGACTATCTGCAGCATATATACTGCTGATGGATGAAAAACCAAAGGCTCTTGATCTTCCGAGAGGTTCCGGGGTCCTTGCTCATATAACTTCGATCCCTGGAGGAAAGCTGGGACAGGGAGCAAAGGACTTCGTTGATTTCATAGCAAAGGCCGGTTTTGATTATTGGCAGATGCTTCCCATAAACCCTGTTGGCATGGGAGATTCTCCATATATGTCGCCTGATGTCTTTGACATAGACGAAAACATCGGCACCTTTGAAGAATTAAAGGAACTGAAAGATTATGCAAACAGCAAGGGTATAAAGCTCATAGGAGATATTCCCATATATGTATCTCCCGACGGAGAGGATGTAAAAAGAGATCCAAAGGCTTTCCAGACAGGGCGTCATGCAGGATGTCCTCCCGACTATTTCTCGCCTGACGGACAGGACTGGGGGAATCCTCTTTATGACTGGGACCATATAAAAGCTACAGGCTTTAAGTGGTGGATAGACAGAGTAAAGAAAGCACTTGAGTATTTCGATTATGTCAGGATAGACCATTTCAGAGGGTTTGCAGCCTACTATTCGATCCCAAACGACGGGACTCCAAAGAACGGATATTGGATGCCTGGACCCGGCATAGAGATGTTCAAAGCCATAAAGGATGCTTTGAGTCCTGATGGGAAGCCTCTTCCAATCATAGCAGAGGACCTTGGTTTCCTCGATGCCCAGGTCTACAACCTTATGAAACTGACCGGTTTCCCTGGGCTCAATGTATGGCAGACAGATAAAGAAGTCATGGAAAAGCAAACCCCTTCGGAAAGAAGGCACAGAGTATATTATCCCGGCACTCATGACAGCGATACTCTGGTGGGCTGGTATATGGAGCAGGGAATGGAAAAAGAAGAAGCTCTTAAAGCTGCAGATGAAGCCATAGAAAAGCTTTATGCATCAGAAGCAGGCTGGGTCATAGTAACTCTTCAGGATATGCTTGGGCTTGATTCATCTGCCAGGATGAACATACCGGGAACCGCTGAAGGTAACTGGCAGTGGAAGGTTGACCCTTCGGCTCTTACCGATGAGCTTGCCGAGAAATACCATAGACTTGCAGAAAAGTATTGCAGGTGATATTGTTAATATATCGATCAATGTTGATAAGGATCATCCACTGCCATCTACCCCGTTCCAAACAACTTACGGGGCGATGTATCTATATAGGAAAGCAGGAGTAAACATGGGAGACAAAAGGATCAGAAATTACATGAAGGAGAACTTTACCGAAGTACTCCATACGACCTTGAATCCTGAAGGCCCGGGAGCCGTCAGGATCCACCTCA
>Ga0247611_10005986_pt1 | contig 15774 bp, 14 predicted proteins | sample 177DNAGHGhighgp2_FD_192422 | JGI IMG/M metagenome (GOLD analysis project Ga0247611, IMG submission 192422) | Sheep rumen microbial communities from Palmerston North, Manawatu-Wanganui, New Zealand - 1770 DNA GHGhigh gp2 | ecosystem: Host-associated > Mammals > Digestive system > Stomach > Rumen...
CAAGGCAGGTCTTATCAGCAGTCTTGATTACTACAATGAGCGTCATGCTTTGAAGTTAAGTTGAACCGCCGTATGCCGAACGGCACGTACGGTGGTGTGAGAGGGGGATTAAATTCCCCCTACTCGATTGTAGTAAGATGATTTTTGCCGTTCTGTGCTGTTCGGTATTGGAACTTGTACCAGGGTATGTACCACAAAAACCTGTTTCACGCTGGATTTCGGTAAATTGACTGCTTATTACCATAGTGGTGTACCAATTAGAATAGGTTAAACCCATTTTTGTGGTACACATCGCTAAAGAGACTTTGAATATCGTCATAATAACCGTGAGGAAAAACGATATCGTCCAATCCAGCCAGTATAGCTGATCTTATTTGAGTTTCAAACAGTTCTGTGTAAAACTGACTTCTGTCAGCTATATCAAGGAAGATCACGTCCTTGCTGATCATAAGCCCGTTGCCGATATATATACTCTGACGGTTGAGTGATTTATTTGCATATCTTATATTATCCAAAGCTCCGTTTATCTCAGCTGCTATACATCTTTGCTGATATGGAACCAAAAAAGTTATATCGGGGTATAGCATTTCGAACGGGTCATTTCCTATAGCAATCTCTATCTTGTACTGGAGGCCGAATTTCTCGGCAGTTCTGCAGCCGAGCAGTTCATTTTTAGATCTGAGCACACGGCCTTTATATTCTATGGGATGCTCAATCGGCTGAGGATTGGCATATTCTGCAGCATCATAAAAGAATTCTTCCGTAAGAATGGATTTTGTTTTCTTAATTAACGGATATTTAATCTCCCTTGGTTCGATCCTGTAAAGAAGATGCCAGGCATTGAGTAATTCTTTCAGCTGATCCCGAATGTTGATATACTCGGATATGACAGGTGACCAGAGCTTTCCTTCGGTTGAATCAATACGATAGCGTTTGATTTTCCCGTTATGTATCTGGGGATCCATCGGATCATACGTCACATAAACCACCGGGACTCCCCGGCACATGCCAAAGCTGCCGTGCGGCATTTCAGCCAGACGTTTGTGCAGGTAACTTATCATCAGCTCGTGGTGTCTTATATCATACATACCGGCATTATAAATCCGGAAAAAGAGAAGTTATGTGACATACGATACGAAATGATACGGTTTTGTTCATAAATCGTATCATTTCGGAGATTTTGAAGTGTGCCGGCGTGATACACTTTAAGATTGCGTGATATAATCAACAGAGGAAAAGGGGGTATTAGCGATATGTTCTACATATTAATGATCGCGATATTTGTTGGAAGCCTGATCATCCAGAGCCGTCTTAAGAGTCTGGTAGCCAAGTATTCCAAAATCAGGTGTGCAAGCGGTATCACATCTAATGAGGCTGTTGAGCAGATGCTTCATGAGAATGAAGTCTTTGGGATCGTCGTCAAGCATACTGGCGGGGAACTGACTGATAATTACAACTCAAAAGAGGGCACGATCAATCTCTCTGATACTACATATGATAATGATTCAATCGCAGCTGTTGCTATTGCCGCGCACGAAGCAGGTCATGCAATGCAGGATGCGAAAGGAATGGGAGCGTACAAGGTCAGACAGGCACTCGCCCCGTCAGTTAACATCTGCTCTAGACTGGGCGTCTATGTAACTATAGCAGGCGTTGTCATCTCATATTTCCTGGACAGGAATCTTACGAGCGGTGTCGGATATACGATATCAACGATAGGCATCGTCATGTACAGTGTTGCCGTTATTTTCTATGCGGTTACACTGTGGATTGAGCGTGATGCGAGCAAGCGCGGATGGAAATCCATGCAGCAGTTCGGATGGGTGTCCCAGGACCAGCTTAAAGCAGCAAAGAAACTTCTCTGGGCTGCAGGCGATACTTATGCGATAGCACTGGCGAGTTCCGCAGCGACGCTGCTGCGGCTCCTGATGATGAGAGGAGGCAGAAGAAGATGAGTCTGGCAAAAGAAACCATTACATTTGACGCTTCGATCGGAGGCGGCAATAAGATACAGGGTTATTTCTATCCGACTGATGCAGCAGAACCCAAGGGCGTAATTCAGATATGTCACGGCATGGCGGAATATATCGGAAGATATGAGCAGATGATCGAGTTCCTTAATGACAAGGGATGGCATGTTGCAGGAATGGACATGTTAGGTCACGGCGGCACATATGAGCTTAATAAGGATAATGATATGCCTCTTGGATATTTCGGAGAGGATAAGGGTGCGATATTCAAGACGATATCTGACATTCTAAAACTCCATAAGCAGGCGAAGGAGAGGTTTGGAGAAAACCTTCAGTATTTTCTGTATGGCCACTCGATGGGATCATTTGTTGCGAGAGCGATCTACTCGCTGCCGAAGTACAGCAAGGCTTTCGATGCGTATCTTATCAGTTCGACGATGGGCCCGAATCCGGCGGTCGGTTTTGCGAAATTCCTGGCATCGATGGCAAGCAAGAAGAAGCCCGCAAATCTGGTAAATGCCGCTGCCTTCGGAAGTTATAACAAGAGGGTGAAGGATAAGAAAACGGTATTTGACTGGATCTCTTCCGATGCAAAGGAAGTGGAGATCTACATGAAGGATGACATGCTCGGATATACTTTCACGGGCAAGGGTTTTTATGATCTGTTTACACTGGTCGAGTTTATCCAGAGCCCTGAAGCATACGATAATCTGGCTTTAAGTCCCATTATGTTTACTTATGGCGAAGATGACCCTGTCGGTTCATACGGCGAGGGTGTACGCAAGGTCATAAGAGCAATGGAGGACAAGGGTGCCCCTGTTGATGAGAAATCATACGGCCCGTACCGTCATGAGATACAGCACGAGCCGGTCAGATTTGAATATTTCGAAGATATCGATAAGTTCTTTACGAAGAATCTTACCCGAGGGTAATTATCAGTTCGTTTGAATCGAATTCAACAGTTGTTCCGTATTCATCACTGTCGGGGAATCCTTCGGATACTCCTACGACATTTGTAATGCCTGTGAGAACGACACGTTTGCCGGTCCTTCCGAATCCGTCAGTCTTTACGGTGATCCTGTTTCCGCTCTTGAGAACATTTACTACGCCTGAAGCTGCCTTGTTCTGACCGAAGACTTCAGCTGCTGCAACCTTGCCCTCAACGAGGCTGAAGCATGAGAATGTGATAGTCTCGCCATTATGTGATGTCAAAATGGAATTAGGGCGGACGTATAGAGGAAGTTCATTGATATCGACTTTGCGTGATACGATTCGGGGTCCTGTGATAACTTCCCTTGTGAGAAGATTTGTCCAGTTGCCTGAAGGCACATAGAAAGTCACATTTCCTGCTCCGGAATAGACGGGGCAGACCATGACAGATGAACCGAGCATGAACTGGTTGGGACACTTTACCGCAAGCTTGTCAGAAACGAATTCGACCTGCATCGGTCTTACGACAGGCATACCGTATGTGACTGATTCCAGACAGCATGATTCGATATATGCCATAAGTCCTGTTCTGACATTGGATGCCATCTTAAGGTTCTCGAGCATCTCTGTATCCTTGCAGAAAGGTACCGGAAGCCTGTAGTGCGGCATGAGCATAGCCGTCTGTACCCATCTTGTGTAAAGAGTAGGTGATGATACGGCGATCGAAGGAACATCCATGTTAATGATGCCGAATCCTGTCATTCCGTATGACATTGCGTTGTTGACTGCACATGCGAGACTGCTGTAGCATGCAGTATTCTTATTCATGTAGATGTTGCGGTACGGACCCGTGAGGTCTCCGGCACCTGTTGAATTACGGATGACTGAATCATGTTCTGAACCTACGCATCTTGATGCGCAGTCCTTAATTATCTCGTTAAAGGTAACAGCGAATCTGTTGTAGAAGGATACGGATCTTCCTTTGACATTCATGATTTCATATTTGAAATCAGCCTCGACAAGGTCGATGCCAAGGTGGAGGACTGAATCGATCTTCAAGCCGAACCAGTTTCTTGCTGCCTGGTTAGTTACGTCAATGATGCCCATGGATCCCTGATCGTAATCAGCCAGAACGATCTTGCCGTCGGAATCCTTTACGAGGTAATCGTTATCAACGCACTCGTAGTATTCGGGTGTTGCATCCGAGATGTAAGGCGTGATGGCGATGCCGACCTTGATATTCCTGTCATGGAGCTTGCGGATGAACTTGGACGGATCAGGGAATCTTGTTGCATCCCATACATATCCCGTGCGTGCGCTCTTGGGAAGATATCCGCTTCCGAGCCAGATCTCTGACACAGCGATGCCGAAGTCGGTAGCACGGTCGATATCCACCAGGATGCTCTCATCAGTGAAATCATAATTGCCGTCATAATTCAGAGCCATTCCTTCTCCGGGCAGATCGAAAGTGGTATCCTTGCCGATCAGTGACATATATGAATTAATGACGTCAACTGCAGTATTGCCGGCGAACATATAGAATTCGATCGACTCGCCCTTCTGTGAGAATGAGATCGAACCGCTTTGGGAGGCAAAATCAAACTTGACCGAGCCTGAGGAGTTTACGAATATGCCGTATCCTCTTGAAGAGACGAAGAACGGGATCTTGTTGAAAGCAGGGCTGTCCTTGGAATTGTTGGTTTCCTCTTTTCTTCCGATGAGATCGACTGTTCCGCTTCCGCCGAGACCGTAACATGCCTCGCCGGGTGCTATGTCAAGAGAAGCGCCTGTATATTCATCGGGTCTTCTTGTATTGAAGAAGGGGTTAAGCGATGTTGCCGTTATCGGAACGCCGCAATAACTGAAGACGATCCTGAATGTTCCGGTCTTGTTGATCTTCGCCTCGAGCATCCCGGTCTTGAGTAATATTGTGCTGTCATCATTCTCGATGACTGCTGACCCTGACGGTCTTGTGTTGAAGACTTTACGGGGATCTTTGCCTGTATAGTGGAGACAGGCACATACCTTGAGTATTCCTGACTGAGGTGAACTGAGCTCCACCTTCATTCTGCCGCACTCTCTGCCTGATTCCGTCAGAGGACTCTCGGCAAATTCATTCAGAACAAGTCCTAAAGAAAGCACATTATCGGCTACAGTGATCTCGTCCAGTGTTTTAGCATATTTAGTAAGACTGTACATGGTAATCCTCTCCTTTGGGCTATTTTCAAACCGCACAATACGTAATATTATTATAACGATTTTTGACGATTAAAGATGTTATAATTTATTACATCAGTGTTATTTTTTATCAAACAGCAGGAGATCTAGGATGCCGGGCAAGAAGACGAATTTCATCAAGAGTACCGACAGGGATGGCGTAACTCCCCAGACGCTTTTTATTGACAGCGGCTCGGCAGGCGAGATATCTGCTTTACTGCGGGAGAGAGGATCGAAGAGACTCCTTATCTTGTCCAACAAATCCACGCTTGAATTCAGGACTGTCGAACTGCTCCTGAAGAAATATAATGATGACGGATTCCGTACTTTCAGTTATCAGCGCCGCAACATCGTTGCGGACAGCAGGGATATTGAAGGCGCTCTTCTGACTTACAGAGAGTACAACTGCGATACCATCATTGCGATCGGTTCCACCGAAGATCTGTTTGTAGGTAAGCTCACTGCGGTGGCTGCGACAAATCCCGGCAAGTATACGTCTTTTGCCGGCGTGGGCAATGTCAAATACGATATAAAAACTCTCGTGGCAATACCGACTGATAACAATCCGTATCCTTCAACTCCCGATGCCTCATTCTTTGATCATGAGACATCGACTTGGAATACGTGCATTAGCCAGATCATGATCCCGCATATCGTGGTGATCGATTCCAACATGATGATGCGCAACACGAACGATACGATGGCACTTCCCGCGCTTAATGCCCTCTGCATGGCGATAGAAGCCTATCTGTCTCCGCTTGCTTCAAATCATCCCACTTACAAGGCTGATGCCACGGTAGCGATCTATAAGATCCTCGGCAGGCTTGACAGCCTGGTTGCCGACAACATTGATCTGTATCTTCAGTCTAAGGTTGCCGTAGGAGGCTTTTATGCCGGCTTGTCTACTACGAGGCTTGGCTTCGGATATACTTACTTTATTCTCCACAAGATGCAGGAGAAATATGATTGCCCGTACGGAACGGCAATGGGGCATATTCTTGTCGGGGTATTAAGAGAACTCCTCGAATTCAATGCTGAAGAGATGGCGGAACTTGCGAGGATGATGCATTTCTGCACGCCTTCGCTTGATACGATCAATGCTGCAAGGTCTTTCATCGAATCAGTTAACGATATCTATGAGAAGAATTCACCCAAGATCGATACTCCCATGATGACGCCCGAAGACCGCAGAGTGATAGCAGAGAGTGTACGCAGATCACTCATCGACATGGGTTTTACGCCCAGGATATCAGCAGACAAACTTGAGTTCCTTTTGAGAACGGTCTGACAGTAAAGAGAGAATATCAATGGCAGAGATCAAAACACAGATTCCCGGGTACTGTACAAAGGTTATGACCGTTTTGAACAGTGCAGGTTTTGAATGCTTCATTGTCGGCGGTGCAGTAAGAGATATTGTCATGGGCAAGATCCCTTCAGATTACGACGTCACCACATCAGCCACCCCTGAAGAGACCATTGCCGCCCTTGATAAAGAGGGGATCAGATATGTTCCCACAGGACTTAAGCACGGCACGGTAATGGCAGTTCTTGATGATGAGAAGGTCGAGATCACCACTTTCAGAGTGGACGGCGAATATAGCGATATGAGAAGACCTGATTCCGTGACATTTACAAGAAGTGTCGACGAGGATGTGTTAAGGCGTGACTTCACGATAAATGCAATGTATCTTGATAAGTCGGGAGACATAATCGACAGGACAGGAGGTCTTGAAGATATTGCTCTGCGCCGTATCCGTGCTGTCGGAGATCCGGATAAGAGGTTCGATGAGGATGCTCTGAGGATAATGCGGGGCCTAAGGTTTGCGGCCCAGACGGGTTTTACGATCGAGAACCATACTTTCGATGCGATGGTAAGACATGCGCCGTCCCTGAAGAAGATCTCCGGAGAACGAATCGCCACGGAACTGAATCATCTGGTAGTGGCGCCATTTGCCACGGAAGTCATAAGGAGATCTGTTCCTATTCTTAGGGAGATAATCCCGGAGATTGCAGCATGCGAAGGTTTTGACCAGAGATCAGTGTTCCATGACAGAGACGTTCTCGAACACATTCTGGGTGTTATCGACAGTGTCCGTATAGAAGAGTCGGGGACAAGAGACCTCAACCTTGCGCTGGCGGCTTTGTTCCATGATATTGCCAAGCCGGCATGTTTCTGGCTCGACCACCATGGATGGGGACATATGAAAGGTCATCCCGAGGCCAGCGCTCTCGTTGCGCAGCGTGTACTGACCGAACTTCATTATCCCAACAGCATCCGCGACGAAGTGGTAAAACTTGTCAGATACCACGATTTCTTCATACCTGAACAGAGGTATTCCGTTCATCGCTTTATGAGCAACTGCGGCCCTGTATTTGCCAGACGCCTGATGATTCTTCAGAAAGCAGATATCCAGGCACATTCTTCGCGCGGAAAAAAGAGGAGTGATCATCTGGACCGGGTGGATGAGATAATGCAGGAACTTATCGATGAAGGTGTGGTATTCTCCGTTTCCGATCTTGATATATCGGGAAAGGATCTGATCGCCATGGGCATACCCGAAGGTCCGCATGTAGGAGAAGTGATGGAGACACTTTTTGACGAATATCTTATGGAAGAGATTCCGAATGACAGGGAATCCTTGCTGAAGCGGGCTAAGGAAATCCGGATAAAGTAAATTGCTTTTTATAATTTGTTCATAAAAATGTGACAAAATTGTGAAATAAACACATTGAATACGCGATTATTATTAAACTATAATATATCCAAACTATTTTCTAAAATTGTTTATGTGAGGTGGTCAGTATGAGACAGGTCAAGAATAAAAAAGGCTTCACCCTTACGGAAATGATGCTGGTTATTGCAATAATCGTTATACTCGCCGGTGCTGTTACAGTCGGACTTGTAGTCGATTATCACAAATACAATAACTACCTTAAGAGCTTGCAGGGATTCAAGTGTGTTGACTGCGGCTATGAATATGTTGACAGGAACAATCCCGATTCCCATCCTGCAGCTTGTCCCAAGTGCGGCGGCGGAAACTGGGAGAAGAATTCCGACGGATACTGGGAATATGATGCAAGAGACTGGGTCAGCGGCATCTTCGAGAGATCAGCTAACGAGGCTCAGGTGCTCAGAGAGTCGATCGCCGCTTCTGTGTCCGAGTCAAGAGCTTCCAGAGAAGCAGTCGAAGCATCAATAAGAGCATCACAAGAAGAATCCAGACGCATAGAAGAATCTGAGAGGCTGGAGAGAGAAGGCACTACTACTTCTTCTGAAAGCACAGGTGGTTCTACAACCGAGGGAACAACAATTGGCGGAGGCGGCGGAAACGTTGATGTATCTGGGTTTTCAAATATATCATCCGCAAATGCACCTTCAGGAATTCAGATAGATTCTGCGTATACACACTCTAACGATGGAGGATTTACATACAAGGTTACTGAAGATATGAGAGCATATGACAAAATATCGGTTACTGTTCACACTGATGGTAACACCTTTACTAGAGGATGGGGAGGTAACAATGATTATTCAATATCTTCCGATGGCAAGTCTATTACATTTGATGTGCCTAAAAATCCAAATTGGACAAATCCTTTCCAAACTGGATATACCATGGGATTCAACTGGGCTTTTGGTAATCAAAATGGTGATACAACGGTTACAGTATCGATTACCGCAAGTTAATTTTGAATTGTTCAATATTTTTCCTGCCTCTCATATGGGAGGCAGTTTTCATTTTAATGAATTCAATGCTATAATAATTCAGTTCATCCCATCTGATCTGCAGTCGGTTCGGGTCTCGTGCAAGGCAGTGTTGTGAACCCTGTCAGGTCCGGAAGGAAGCAGCAGTAAGCAGATTTCTGTTTGTGCCGCGAGGGTGCCTGTCCGACTGCAGTTCAGGTGGGATGAGTTTATCTAATAAGGTTACAGAGGGTAATCCGATGGATCAGGAACATATTGCTTTATACAGAAGATTCAGACCACAGACTTTTGATGAGATATCATCGCAGGATGCCGCAGTTAAGACGCTGAGGCAGGCTGTTAAGAGCGGCAAGATCGGTCATGCTTATCTTTTTGCAGGTCAGAGGGGTACAGGTAAGACTACTATTGCAAAGGTCTTCTCCAGGGCGATCAACTGTATGGATCCCAAGGACGGCAACCCCTGTAATGAGTGTGAGATCTGTAAGGGTATTTTGAACGGATCGCTTCTTGACGTTATCGAGATCGACGCCGCATCCAACAACGGCGTTGAAAATGTCAGAAGGATCTGTGACGAGGCAGTATTCGCCCCGACTAAAGCCAAATATAAGGTATATATAATAGACGAGGTCCACATGCTGTCGACAGGTGCATATAATGCGCTCCTGAAGACTTTGGAGGAACCCCCGAAGCATGTTGTTTTCCTCTTTGCGACGACCGAGCCGCATAAGATCCTTCCGACAATATTGTCCAGATGCCAGAAATATTATTTCAAGCGCATTCCCGGCGACCTTATCGTCAAGAGGCTGAGATATATCTGTGACAAGGAAGATATCAAGGCAGATGATGATGCACTCAAGCAGATAGCGGCGTTATCTGACGGTGCTTTGAGAGATGCCATCTCTCTGCTTGATCAGGCAGCAGGAATGGCTCAGGGATCCGAGATTACTGCAAAGTCCGTCCAGGATATTGCAGGAACAGCAGATATTGCTTTCCTTATGGAGATGGCAGATGTTCTTATCGAGGGCAATTACGAATCCTTGCTGCGCCTTTGTTCAAGGATAGCGGAAGCCGGCAGGGACTATGTCAGGTTTACTTTGGATCTCGCAGAGTTCTTCAGAGATCTCCTTGTTATCAGAGTCGTGCCTGATCCTTCGGAGCTTGTCAGCTATTCGGCTGCTGACATGAAGCATCTGTATCAGACGGCAAACAAAGCCAATCCCGATACGCTTATCGGATTTATATCTTATTTCTCCAAGATGGCTTCTGACATGAAGCTGTCGCCTTCTGTCAGGTCGAGTTTTGAGACGAGCCTCATCAGGATCTGCGGAAGGAAGACGAGTCTTCCTATAACGCCTCTTGTAATCCCTGATTTCGAGAAGAAGCAGGCAGCAGCTGCCGCAAAGATCAGCGGAGAGACTAAGGATGAGCCGAAGACCAAGGAAGAAAAGGCCGTCAAGGAAGAGATAAAGGCTGAAGACAAGACGGAGAAGCCTGCTAAGAGCCTCTTCCACATACAGCAGTATGGCCAGGAAGAGGAGACTGAGACGGTAGTGAAGGAAGAGATCAAGGCGGAAGCCAAGGAGGAACCTTCATTATCAGTGTCCGAGAGACTTGAACAGCTCAGGGCATCGCTAAGCCACAGCAAGTCTGCAGCATCTGCTCCTTCTTCTGAAGAGAAGCATGAGGAAAAGCCGGCAGAGAAGGTTGAGACAGTGGTTTCCGAGCCTTTCACGATCATAACGGCTCCAGAGGAATATGATGAGAATAAGCCGATGGAGAATCAGATCGACCTGTTCGGATCACTCGAGAAGAAGGAAGAACCTAAGGAAGAGTCCAAGGCGGAGCCTGAAGAAGAGAAGAAGCCCGAAGTAAAGATAGCGAAGACAGAGGATAAGAAAGAAGACAAGAATGAAGAGGCAAAGGAAGAGAAGAAGGAGAAGATCTCAATCTCCAGCCTGTCTGATTCCTTTGTTGATGACATCAAGCCGCAGAAGGCAGAAGAACCCAAGAAGCCTAAGGGCAAGACGTCACTGTCGACTGTATACGACAAGTCCGGACTCATTGTCAGCAATCCCCATACAAAGGATGTCAGACAGCCGGAATTCGGTGATTCGGTTCCCGGCAACCTCGGCAAGTGGCAGAGCCTTCTTCTTGATCTCAAGCTCTCCAATCCGAATCTTCACCGCACGCTGATACAGGCGGAGTTCATGACCATAGAGGAGAACGGGTATATTGTTTTCGAGGATCCGGATAAGAACATCGTGGAGAATCTCAAGGGCATGACGGAATTCAGACGCCTGGCACAGACGATCAAGTCGTCATTTGACGGGGTCGGAAGACTCTTTGTATGCACAAAGACCCAGTATGGCAATGCTGTTGATCTTTATGAGAAACGCAAGAAGCAGAGCGCTGCCGAAGCGATGAGAGCAAAGGCAGAGCAGATGGGCATTCAGACTGAGCTCCACTTTGGTGATGACTGATTTTGAGAAACAGGAATTTATAAGTATAATTTCATAATAACAATTTAATTGGAGGAAGACTAAATGGCAAAGAACAATTTCCGCGGAATGGGTAATATGGGTGGAATGGGCAACATGGGTAATCTCATGGCTCAGGCTCAGAGAATGCAGAAGCAGCTCGAAGTTACCCAGCAGGAGATAAAGGAACTCCGTATCGAGGGAACAGCAGGCGGCGGTCAGGTTAAGCTGATCCTCGGCGGTGACCATAAGATCTATAACCTTGAGATCTCAAAGGAAGTTATCGATCCCGAAGATCCCGAGATGCTCGCAGACCTTATCACAGCAGCCTTTAATCAGGCAAGTGAGACACTGGAGAATGAGTCCACTGAGCGCATGAACAAGGTTACAGGCGGCGTTAAGATGCCTTTCTGATAACTGATCCATGGCAAGATACTCTCCATCGATCCAGAAACTTATAACAGAATTGGGAAGCCTTCCCGGCATTGGCGGCAAGTCCGCCCAGCGGCTGGCTTTCCATATTCTTGATATGCCTCAAGAACGCGCGGATATGCTCATATCCGCGATCAACAATGCACGCAAGTCGACCTGCAGATGCTCGATGTGCCATAATTTCACGGACAGCGACCCCTGTCCCATCTGTTCAGACAGTACAAGAGACAAGACAACGCTGCTCGTCGTGGAATCGCCGAGGGATGTGTCAACATTTGAGAGGACACATGAGTACAAAGGCTTGTATCACGTGCTTCACGGCGTCTTCGACCCCCTCAAGAGCAGAAATCTCGAGGATACCACGATATCCCAGCTGATAAACAGGCTGTCGCAGAATGCTGAGATCAAAGAGGTCATAATCGCAACTAACCAGAATGCCGAAGGCAATGCGACGGCACTTTATATATCCCGTCTTCTTGCCCCGTCCGGCATAAAGGTTACAAGGATCGCCCAGGGCCTGCCAATGGGTTCCGATATAGAATTTGCAGATGATCTTACACTGCTGTCTGCATTGAACGGAAGAGTGACGCTTAACGGATGAGACTGGATAAATTTCTTAAGGTATCCCGGGTAATCAAGAGGCGCACGGTTGCCAATGATGTCTGCACGGCAGGAAGAGTGTCCGTCAACGGGCGTACGGCAAAGCCTTCCGTCAAGCTCAAAGTCGGCGATGTGGTGAGTATAGTATTCGGCAACGGCGTCGTTATTTTCAAGGTTCTGTCAATAGAGCAGACAGTCCGCAAGGAGGAGGCATCCTCGATGTATGAGATCATAGAGGACACTTTATGACCCGTCAGATTACGGAATGGTTACAATCATTTTAAGATTCCCCCACATGTATTGTAGGGGTTTTTTATTGCTGTAAAATGACTCTATCAGAATAATAGGAAGATGAGGAGTCTATGCGCAGGGTAACACGCAAAAAGAAGATAAGAATGTCTTTTGTACCGGCTATGATCTCAATAGCTCTGGTAGTCGTTATCGTGCTCATTATTACAAGATTCAATTCAATCATGCAGCAGCGTGACAGGATCGTGGCAGAATCCAAGCAGCTTGCGCTGCAGGAAGAGACCCTCAAAGCAAGACTTGAGACTTTGCAGCTTGCCAACGGTACAGGCACCGATAAGGCGAAAGTGGAGTCGATCGCCAGGGGACAGCTCGATATGGTATATCCCGGCGAGATTATTTTCAGAGTTTCAGGCGAGTAGCCTCGAAATAAACGAATTGCACATTTGATGGACCCGGTCACATTCCCACCCTGTGGCCGGGTTACGTTTTGTCTGTTATTCGATCATCTTGATCTGGAATCTGTCAAACCTGACGTTCTCCTGATACTGCTCCGCGAAAAAGATGGTCTGGTAGAATGCGGCAAACTCTTTTGTGTTCTTTTTCATCCATGCAGGCACGGGGATATCCATCTCATGACACAGTAAAATAAGGGCGTTCTCAAGATTTTTTGAGAATGGGGCGTCAGGATCTGACACCAATTGAACCTCTTTGATCTCCGTCATTCTGTTTCCGACAAACAGTCTTCCTTCAAGTTTCATATCGTTACCTGCCTTAATTTGCCTTATCCTTTGCCACTATTTTGCCTTTTTTGCGGCTTAAAGTAAATCTCTATCGTGATATCATATAGTTGTTCAAAGTAATTGTTCCTTAACTTCATAACACCCTCCTTACAGCACTGGCTTACAAAGTCAGTGCTTTTCTTTGTGCATATTTACTATTACTTTTTTAATTCTTTGTAAATAACGCGATTTTTGCCTATTAAATTGTTGAAGATATCAGGTTCGCGTTGTAGAATATATGTTAGATTTGCACAAAAAAGTGTATTGTTAGGAGGTTCTTTTTATGAAAAAGTGTCCCGATTGCGGAATGGTAATAGCGAATCAGGCTATCAGATGCCCGAAGTGTAAATTCACTTTCACAGAGCATGAAGGCGGAGATGCAGTAGGCGGCGGAGCAGTAGCACCCGCAGCAGCAGCAGTATCTGCAGCAGCAACCGGCAAGACCGGCGGAAGAGATGGCATTATGCCTATGGTTGAAGTTAATGCTTCCAACGTTGATGAGCTCTATTCACAGCTCAAGGCAGCTATCATTAAGAGAAAGACAGAGTTCGATCACTTTATCGATTTCCTCGAGAACAGAACGGCATGGCTTACGGCACCTGCAGAATTGAAGGGACCTCTTGCATGTGAGAAGGGTCTTCTCATCAGATCCGTCAGCACAACTAAGCAGCTCCTCAGGATTAAGGATACCATTATGCCTCAGCTCGACGAAGAGTCAGCGATCATCATCGCTCTGTTCCACGAAGTAGGCAAGGCAGGTATCGAGGGCAAGCCTCTGTATATCCTTGAAGAGAGTGCTCCTGCAACATCTTCTTCTGCTCTTGGTCTGTCCTTCAGCTCAAGGATCTCAACAACGACAGCTTCAACTCCTAACTATACTATCAATAACAAGCTGGTTAACATGAATGTTGGCGTAAGAAGCCTCTTCCTCGTATCACAGTACATGCTCCTGTCAGATGACGAGGCACAGGCAATAAGCTATGCTTCTGACGTAGAACTCCTTGACGGCAAGATCGGTCCTTATACACTGCTCCTGTCAACAGCTCTTCAGATGCAGAAGTCTATCTATGAGAATGCTGATGTTGTATCAGGCTACAGCTTTACAGTCATTCAGCCTAAATAAGAATTAATATCATAGTTCTCCATTTTCTTTTCTGCCGGCGTTAACGCCGGCAGTTTTTTATGGATTTTTATGATCGGATCAATAGCAGGAGGTAATGAATTCGTTAACGTATCCGCCGATGGTGGAGAAAGCAGTGAGAACATCAGTATTATTTTCCCCCTCGATATAGATGCATACGATGAACGGTTCGTACTTATCAACGATCGCCAGTTCAGTATATGCGTGGAGATCCGAGTTGCGTCCGTATATATGCAGGATCGGAGTCTCTTCGCCAAATGCTGATCTTACGGGCGATCCTATATCAGAATATGCCATCGCGTTGATTATATTCTGATAGCATGAGGGATTGTTCTGATAAGACCTGTACAGATATTGTGCATATCTGGCCATGTCAAAGCACGTGGATCTTCCGGGGCCCCTGAGATCAGTACCGCTGTAATCGGAATAGAATACTGTGGCATCGTAGGGCTGGAAGGAACTGATCTCGTTTATCTTCGGCATGATGGCATCAAGTCCGCCAAGCTCGGCAAGGACATATTCCAGTGCGATCCTGTCGCTCTTTGCGATAGACAGATGAGTTACATAGTAGTAGTACATCTGCTTGTTTGTGGGAAGGGTGTCGTAGATATAAGAACCGCTTACACGGCTGTGTCCCGTGTAAGTCAGAAGGCGGTTTGGATTGATGAGTCCGGCTTCCGCCTTCTCGCTTGAGATTATGTTGATGGGAAGTGCGAACGTGCTTGCAGGAACAATGGGCTCAAGTTCATTTATCCCGAGAGCCTCATTATTCTTAAGACTGATGAACTGAAAACACACTCTCATATTGCGCAGAGACCTGATATATGTCTCTGTCTGATTCTTCATGTTGTCAAGGAGAACTGCACGTCTCTGATGTGATGCTACCTGTGATCTCGGAGTTGAGAAGTGGAAGTCTTCCAGATCAAGAGTCTCGGGTTCCAATCCCATTGTAGTCTCTTCTCCGGTTTCCTCCGGGGTCGTCTCGGTATGAATCGTCGGAGCCAGGGGCGCCTCTGTCTCTTCCGTTGTTTCTGAAGATTCAGTTGTCGTGGCGGATGTCAGCGACGAAGTGGCATAGGTCAGTGTTGTCGTGGTATCTGTTGCACGGCCTACAAGATCAGGGTACAGTTCGGAATACCTGTTCTGGCGTGATGCAACGAACATCACGAAAGCGATCACCAGGAACAGTGAAGACAGTACAGTCAACAGAATGAGCGTCGCTATCCGCCTTTTGCCGCGAATATTCTCAGCCTTCTGCAGCAACGTCGGATTT
>Ga0247611_10005987_pt1 | contig 15774 bp, 15 predicted proteins | sample 177DNAGHGhighgp2_FD_192422 | JGI IMG/M metagenome (GOLD analysis project Ga0247611, IMG submission 192422) | Sheep rumen microbial communities from Palmerston North, Manawatu-Wanganui, New Zealand - 1770 DNA GHGhigh gp2 | ecosystem: Host-associated > Mammals > Digestive system > Stomach > Rumen...
TCACCAATAAAGGAAATAATTTCATCTTTTAAAACAAATTGATTTTGGCAATAAGGAGCAACAGCAAGAGCATATTCAATTATTCTTTCATAATTAGTTTTATATTCAGCTTTACCAAGAATAATATTAATAATTTCTAGATAATCTCTTTTATTATCAAATAATGCGAATAATTTTTTATCAAATAAATTATTATGATTATGTAAATTAGTAATAACCATACTTTTTAATAAGTTATAATCTTCTGTTTCCATACCAAATGGAAATATAAATTTGATACATTTGATTATATCTGATAAATTAAATATTTCATCATTTTCTTGAATATTAGTTAGTATCTCTAAAAATATTCTTTCTAAAAATTCATCTTCAAAGAAATCATTATTTCTTTTATTATTTTTTACATTATTAGCATAATCAATTAATATTTTTTTTGATTCATTATTTATTGAACTACCTTTTATTGCTTTAATTAAATCGCTAAAACGATTATTTCTATTTAAAATTGCCATTATAATCTGCCCCCTATCATTTTCAATTTAACATCTGATAATAAATCAACACTTTCATTAACAATTGCTTTATCAACCTTAAATAATTTATCTCTTTGAATTTCTGATATTTTATCGGCTTTTACAACGTGATAATAATATTTATCAGCAAACTTCTCTTGATATTCACCATCACCTGATGCTTTTTTAAATCCTGTTTCTATAACAAAACAATCTCCACTTTTAAAACCAAAAGTTCTTTTTCTTAATTCAGCAAGGATAACAGTAATACCTATTTTGGAAGCAGTACTATCACTATAAACATTCTTTGTATAAAAATCTCTCTTATAAAAATTATCATCATTAATATCTAAATATATCGTATGTTTGCTAGAAATTACTGTTTCACCACTTAATACTTCTCTTGTTTCTTTATGACCAAAATAACTTGACCATGGAAGTTGATACCAAGAAAAATCTTCACAATCATAATCTAAATTAATAATATTAGTCTCTTCTGGTGTTACTTTTTCTAAGTTACCTGCTTCAAACTTAATTGGTTTATCATCTTTAACAATTCTTCTTATATATGAAGCTTTCTTTTCATTAATATTAAAATTATCATTAAATAAAATGTTTTTATAAACACAAACAATATCAATTGAATCATCCGTAAAGGAAATATCAATAAAAAAGTTATTATTAGCGCCACCTAAGTTACCAATTGATACTTGATAATGATTGTCATCAACTTTATCATATTGAACTAATAAATAAGTAAATATACCATTAATAGAAGCTTCCATAACATAATTTGTTCGATAACCTCTAAAGTTATCTGATAATGTCATATTAAGATTAGCAAATTCACCAAATGATTTTATTTCATAACGAATAATATCCATTATACTTTTAATTTCATCACTTTGAAAAATAAGACTATTATCATAACTATCTTTATTATTATAAAAAGAAGTTACTTTCTGTTCATTAGTTAGTTGTCCATTTTCAAGAATTATTTTACTTCTTGCATCAGCACTAATCTCACCATTTTCTTTTTCTTCTTTATAAACTTCAATTACTTTTTTAACATAAACATCGAAATATTTTTCTTTAACACTCATATTAAGATATTTACCGTTTCCATATGATATCAATAAAGATGGAACAATAATTTGTTTATTAGCTTCTGATAATGTTAAATCATAAAACTTGACAAAGTTAAGATCCTTTATACTATATATATCAATTAAAACAGGATCCATAACATTATATGTCATATAAACCTCCCCCTGCAAAAGAAAAAAGACTTTTGCAAAAAATACAAAAGTCTCATTCGATATTCAACATATCCTCCTATACCGGTTAAAAACGAAATGACGGCATAAGAACGATGAATTACTCCCTTTTTTACATTCGTTATTATACCACAAAAGCCTTAAGGAATCAATAAAAATCAATCTTCATTTATAATATCATAAAATTCTTTAAAAGCTTTATCTACTTCACCTTCATAATTAATAATTACTTTATCATACAAATCTACTTGCTTAAGTTCTTCTTTAGCTGTTTCAATACGTTGTTCGATAACATCCATTGTTTCAGTTCCTCGATTAATTAAACGACTACGTAAATTATCAAGAGAAGGTGCTGTAATAAAAACACCTATACAATTAGGAAAATTTTCTTTAACTTGCTTATAACCATTAACATCAATTTCTAAAATGACATCATAACCGTCATTTAAATATTTCATAGCAGTACTTTTTGGTGTTCCATAATATTTTCCAGTTCCATATTTATTATATTCAAGAAAATCACCATGATTAACTCTATTTAAAAATTCTTCTTCTGTTATAAAATAATAAGCTACTCCCTCTTCTTCTCCTTCACGTGGAGCTCTTGTTGTACAAGATACTGATAAATAAACTTTTTTATCTAATTCTTTATATTTATCTTGTAACATTTTAATTAAAGTTCCTTTACCTACTCCGCTTGGTCCAGAAACCACAATAAATTTACTCATATACAATACATATAATCAAATTAAAGAATTGATTATTTTCCTTTCCAAAAATAAATTATTCATGCTAATAATATAATCTTTTTTTTATAATAAAGTCAACATTACATTAATTTTTGTCCCGTTTCTCCATAAGGTTTATATGAATCATTATCATTCATAGAACTTTTAACATCATTTACACTGTGTAATCTATATATATCGAATAGATTATAAAATGTTTCTTGAGTTATTAAGTTTTTATTATTTACATAATTATCATCGACAATTTGAATACTTTGGAATTCGTTTTGAAGAAAATTTTCGATTATTTCATATACTTTAGACATATCAATATTAAACTTTTTACCTGGATGTTTTGTATTTATATCAATTGAATAAAACATTGTTTGTTCTTCACGAGATTGAGCTCTTAAACCTAATCCATTTAAATTAGAACTAAGTATATTATTAAAAACAAGTTTAACTAAAAAGTTTGAATTATCTTGTAAATTATGATCTTTTCTATCTTCTAAAATCGTTCTTCCTTCCTCACTATTATTTAGGAAAAGATTTTCTTTTGAATAATTAATAGAAGTTACTATAACATCTTCTGGTATTCCTACAATTCTAAATAAACCACTTATACCATTGTAAGTAACAAATCTCTCTAATTCACTTTTTGTTTTATTATTTGCTGGTTGTAAATGTTCACCATATGCATCAATATATGATAGATAATTATCATCGACTCTTCCTAAGAAAATATTTTTTTCAAACTTATTTAAAATGTTTTCTGATAAGTTCACAGCCGTTGACAACTTCTTATAAAAATCTCTTGTGTTTTGACTATTCAAATATCTTTTATCATTTTCTAGTAAAACAGCAAGTTCTCTATGAGCATCTTTTAATTGCTTAACATATTGACTAAATATTTCTTTAGCTATTTCGATTAATAAACGACAATACTTATCAGATATTCTTGTACCATTTATTCCTTGATTTGACTTTTCTACCTCTAATAAAACTTTATTTTCATAATTCATATTAAAATTCCTCCAATTCTACTTTTATTATATATAATACATTTTATTAACACAAGAACTTGGAATTAAGTTAAAAAAACATTTTAAATCTAATCTATCTTTTCTAATTATAATTATAAAAATCAAATTAATAAAATATTAAAAATTGATAGTTATTTAATGACTATCAATTTTTTTAACATAAAAATATTCTATAAATATTTTTCTTTTATTTCTACTATTGTACAACCTGGATTAAAAAAATCGATATAATACTTTTCAATTCTTTTATCATTTTTTAATACTTCATGAACTGTTTTCTTTAATATTCCTTCTCCTATACCATGAACAATACATATTTTTTTATTATGTAAAGTAATATTATCATTAATAAATTCTTTTACTAAAACTTCAGATGAAAAAGAATATTCTCCATGCAAATCAAGTTCTGGAAGACTACTCATAATTCATGACCTCTAAAATATCAGGTATACCTTTTCTTGTACCATAAACAGTTGTTGATAAAGCTCCTGTTATATTTGATAATCTTAAAACTCTTAATAATTCAAAATCATTAGAAAGAAAATGAACAAAAGCTCCATGAAAGATATCACCCGCTCCATTGGTATCAATAGTATTTACTTTAATTGATGGTATAAAATGAAACTCATTATTTAATTTAACCATACAACCATATGATTCTAAAGTAATTATTAATAAACCTTCATAATCTTTTTGAATTTGATCATAGATTTCTTTTAATCCTTCACGATCTTCATAATCGATATCTCTTTTAGTATATTCTTTAGCGAAATCATTAGAACAAACAATATAATCACAATATTTACTAAGAGTTAATATTCCTTCATTAACACGACCTGCATCAATTACTTTGATAGCATTTGGATTATCATTAAATACTTTAAGAGCAGTTTCATAATCATTACCATCAACTAAAATATAATCACAAGATATATTAACATCCTTATTATATTTTAATAATGGACTTTTATTTGTAATAATAGTTCGACTACATTTAGATAAACTTGTAATAATATAACTAGTTGTTGTTGGAGCACTATCAATTTTAGCAAACATAGTTTGAACACCAATATCACTCATTTCTTGTTCAAGAAAAGCACCATCACGATCATTTCCAACAGTACTTATAAGAGTTACATCATCATTCCATTTTCCTAATAGATATGTTGCATTATTACATGCTCCTCCACCATTTATAAAACGTCGATCACCAATTCTTACTTTGGTATTTTCTTTAGGATATTCATCAACAGGTAATGTAACATCTAATGCAGATTGACCAATACATACAATTCTTTTCATATTATTTCTCCAATATAATGGTTGTTGGACCATCATTTTCAAGTTCAACTTTCATATATGCACCAAAAATACCTTTTTCAACATGTACATATTTGGATAATTCTTCATTGAATTTATCATAAAGAACTGTTGACTCTTCACCTTTCATAGCTTCAATATAACTAGGTCTATTACCTTTTTTCGTATCTGCATATAAAGTAAATTGGGAAATTGATAAGATTTCCCCACCAGTATCTAAAATACTTAGGTTCATAACGCCATCACGATCATCCATAATACGTAAATTAACTATTTTTTTAACCATCGCTAAAATATTATCAATGGTATCTCCATATGTAAAACCAACAAGTAACATGTATCCATTATTAATTTTACCAACTACTTTTCCATCAACTGATACACTTGCATGATTTACTCTTTGTACTATTACTCTCATTAATCTCTACTAGCCTCCTTTACGTATTTAAGATTTCTTATTTCTTGTAATAAATTATTTAAACTATCTAAATTATTTATATAAAAAATCATATTATAACCAATAATATTATCATGATAAAAAGTTTTTATTTCATCCATAACAATATTTTTTGTTGTAAATTTAGATAAAATATCCATAAGTTTATTTTCGTTATCACGGAGTTCAATTGTGATACTTGTTAAATATTTATTTTTAGTTATTGGATTAAAAGATACTTCAAGCATACGTTCTTCTAAATGCAATAGATTAGAGCAATTTTTTCTATGAATTGTAATACCATTATTTCTTGTTATATAACCAACAATATCATCACCAGGTAATGGTTTACAACATGATGCAATATTAACTCTAATATCACTTAATCCTGATACATTAATATCAAGTTCATTTTTTATTACTTGTCTATTAACTTGAACTTCTTCTTTTTCTTCTTCATATATAATGTTAACAACAAATTTAGGATTATATTTATTACTTGCAACTTCAAGATACAATTCTTCTAAACTACTTATTTTTAATGTCTTTAGAACTTTCTTTTCATTTCCTTCTTTATAAAAATCATCTTTTGATATTTTTCTTTTACGAAGTTCTTTATCAATTAAATCTTTACCTGTATTAATAAGTTCATCTTTACGAGTTTTAGCAAAGAAATTCTTAATCTTACTCTTAGTAGCATTTAATTTAACAAAACTTAACCAATCTTCAGATGGACCAGGTGATGACTTGCTTGTATTAATTTTTACAACATCAGAGTCTTGTAATATATAGTTTAAAGGAACTATTTGATTATTAACAAGAGCACCTACCATTGAGTCACCTATTTTACTATGAACTTTATAAGCAAAGTCAACAGGAGTACTACCTTTTGGAAGTTCAATAACATCACCTTTTGGTGTAAAGACATAAATATTATCATAAAGATTAGAATCATTCATTGGATTAAATGACTCATATTCACTATTTTTACTTGTATCAATAACCGCTTTAAAGAATTCAAGTTTAGCATCAGTATTCGATAAATTAAAAGCATTCCTGTGTTCTTTATATGACCAGTGAGCAGCAAGACCATTTTCGGCTACTTCATTCATATCATAAGTTCTTATTTGAATTTCATACAATTCATTATTAACACCAAAAACTGTTGTATGAAGAGATTGATAACCATTACTTTTAGGCATTGCAATAAAATCTTTAAATCTTTTAGCAATAGGCTTAAATCTTGAGTGAATAAGTCCTAAAACAAGATAACATTCAGCATCTGTATCAACAAGAATACGAAGAGCTAGAAGATCATAGATATCACTAAATTTTCTTCCTTTATCAAGTTTATTATAGATACTATAAATACTTTTACTACGACCTTTTATTTCATGTTTAATATTATGTTCATTAAGTAAATCAGTTACTTCTTTTAACATTTCGTTTATTAAATTATCACGTTCTACTTTAGTACTACTTAGTTTCTCAACGATATCATAAAAAACATCTGGTTTTAAATAACGAAGTGATAAATCTTCTAATTCACTTTTTAATTTATAAATACCTAAGTGATGAGCAATTGGCGCAAAAATTTCTAATGTTTCGTTTGATATTTCTTTTTGTTCACTACCATCATATTTAGATAATGTTCTCATTAAGTAAACACGTTCTGCTAAAGTAATAATAATTACACGAACATCTTCACTCATTCCTACAATTACTTTTTTATAATATTCTACTAAATAATCATTTGCTGTCGAAAAACTTATTTTATTAAGTTTATATACACCATAAGCTAGTTTAACAATTGTAACATCATAATCTTTTTCCAAATCAGCGAAACTAACTAAATTCTTTGTAAATAAATGATGTAAGAAAGATGCAACAATTGTTTCTTCATCAGCTTGTAAAGTTGTTAAAATATTTGCAACATTTAAAATAGTTTTTATATCATTTTCATCTAAATATTCACTTACATAATCATAAGTTCGATTTATGATGTTACTAGGAGATAAATATTTACTAACTTCAGTAACGATATCTTTAATCGTATAATCATCTTTTAATTTTGTCATATTATCACCACTTTCATTATATAATAAAAAAGACTATTTAAATAGTCTTTTTTTAATTTACTTTAACACTTACAGTAATCATTGATTTAACATTACCACTACATTTTCCTGATGGTGATTTAGCATCATATTGAACAGTTTGTGAAACAATTGTTGAACCTCTTTTTTTACCAGTAACAATCCAAGTAAAACCAGATGAATTAATATTTGTTCTTGATTGAGAAACATAATTATTCCAACCACTAGAGCCATCAGCTGATGTTCTTGTATATTTTATAAACGTACCACATTCTTTTGGAAGTCCAACAGAAATAGATTTAGATTCACCAACATTTAACGTTATACTTTTGGTTGAAACAGTCAAATGATGTGACCATTTAAAACAACTATTATATTGTTCATCAACAGGATCACTTGATATTTTACAATGACCTTGGGTACCACCACTTGGAGGATTGGTTGGACTACTACTTTCCTTTTTAACCGTTACACTCACATTTTTTGTTATCGTACCCGCTTTAAGAGTTATTATAGCTGTACCTTCACCAATTGCTTTTATTTGTCCTTTATTTGATACAGTAGCAATAGAACCATTATTACTTGAAAAAGAGATGGTATCTGTGGTCTCACTAGGTAATAGTTCATAAGAGATAGTACTTGTATCACCAATATTTAATTCTATTTGACTACTACTAGTTATATTAATACTAGTTGCTGGAATATCTATAGGTTTAACTGTTACTTTTGTTGATATAACAATACCATTAACAGTTTTAAGAGTTATATCACTAGTACCTATAGATAAGCCTTTTATCTTACTCTCTTCAATAGATACAACATTAGGATTACTACTTTCCCATTTACTATATGAATTAATATTAGCATTTTCTGGTTCATAAGTATATGGAATAATTGCGTCATCACCCAATTTAATATTTATTGCTTTATTTTTAAATATAATCTTTGAAGGAAGAATAGCATATCCAGTTAAATAGTCTTCATCAGTAACATGAACTAGTTTATCAACATGACTATTATTTACAGTAACACGAATAGCAATAATTCCTGATCTTAATCCCTTTAAATTACCATTTTCATCAACTGATGCGATTGATGGATTAGTAGATTGATATTTAACAAGATAAAAATCATTAGGTGGTGTAACTTCATATTCAATCTTTTTAGTATCACCAACTTTAAGAATTAAATCACCTTCTGGTAAACTAAGATTTTCGATAACATATGTATCATTATAAGTAACAGTTACAAAACAATTCTTTTTTTGAGTTTCTCCATTATTATCAATATAAGATACAGTTACATATGAGTTACCTGGCTTAAGACCTTTAACAAGACCAGTTTCTGATACAGATACAATATTAGTATCAACAGCCATATATTGTATTGAAGCATTAGAATTATTATTAACATAAGCTTTAATTTGTGCTTCTTCATTGGCTTTAATTGTTAATTGATATGTTTCAAGAATCAATTCTTCTTTTTTTATTTCTTCTTTTTGTTTTTTTGAAGAACATCCTAAAGTCATAATAAGTATTAATATTAATAATGTTAAATACTTATTCATATCAATCCTCTATTTTGATATGTAATCTTATCATTGACTTCATATTACCAGTTCTACCAGATGGACTTGTTACATCAAATTGAGCTGTTTGAGAAAGAATAACACAACCTTTTTTATTAGCTGTAATTTTCCATGTATATCCATCAACACCTGATACATATGTATTAGGATCATTTCTATTTACTTTGGGACTACTTGTTTGAGAAACATAGTTGCTCCATCCAGATTGCCCATCATGATTGGTTCGAGTTAAGCGATTAATTCGACCACAAATTGTTGGAAGTTTTACATTGACTGTTAAAGTTTCACCAACATGCATTACATAGTATCCATCTTGACCATAATTAGTACCACCAATAAATGGAACTAAATTTTGAGATACTCTCTTACATTTATCAAAGCCATCATCAGTTGGACTACCTAGAAGTGATGAATTTACATTTCCTACACGAGTTGTACCACTACAACTTGAACTTCCAGAGCCACTACTACTAGATGAACTTTTCTTTTTTACATTAACCATAACATCAGCTGTTTTAGAACCGCTTGAAGTAGTTATTCTTATAACAGCTGAACCTTCACCAACAGCAGTAATAAGACCATGAGTATCAACATTCGCTACAGCGGTATTAGTACTTTGGAAAGATACACTCTTATCAGTTGCTTCATTTGGTAAAACTTCATAAGATATTTGACTAGAATCACCTACTTTTAATTCTAAAGCAGAAGGAGATGTTAATTTAACACTTTCTACTTCGATTGTTGATGGTTTTACTGTAACATAAATTGTTAATGAAATGCCATTAACCGTTTTCATAGTAATTGTTGAATCACCTTCACTAATAGCATTTACAGTACCATCAGTAACTGTAGCAATATTAGGATTACTACTTTCCCATACAACATTTTGCATATAAGCTTCAACTGGTTCAACGGAATAATTAATTTTTCTTTCTTCACCAACTTTTAACGTTATTGATCTTACTGATGTTATTTTTTCTGGCATAACATATATTCCTGGTACAATTTCAGGATTATTAACAACTCTTACTCGAATATCAGCATTAATATTTTCTTTAGCCGTTACACGAAGAGCTGCTATACCTTCACTAATAGCAGTTATTGTCCCATCAGATACTGTAATGATATTACTATTATTAACAATATAAGATAATTTACTCTTGTCAACATCATTAGGTTCTGTAGTTACATCTAATTTATATGTATCATTTGGTTTCATTAATAATTCACCATTTGGAAGAGAAATACTTGTTATTTCAATACCACCTGATACATTAACAATACACTGTTTATTATAATTATCATTATTACTTGATAGATAGTTAACAATAATATATGTTGTTCCATTACTAATAGCTTTGATATTTCCTATCTCATCAACAGTTGCAATACTAGGATTAGTACTAACATATTTTATTGTAGCATTAGAATTATTAGTTACACTTGCACCTACTTTAGCCTCTTCACCTACTTTTAAATCAATTATATTTTTTTCAATAACCAATTCTTCTTTAGGTTTTTCTTCTACATTTGTACTTGAACCATTTCCTAAGAAAAAATAAGCTCCTACAACAACTACAAGAATTATTAATATATACATTATATAATTTATTCCTTTTTTCATAACATGCCTCCAATAATATTATACAAAATAAACAAAAATAAAAAAACTAATAAATATATTAGTTTTTTTTATTTTACAGACCACCGCCATTTAAACGTTCTAGTAATTCTTGTTTACGACGAAGACGTTCTTGTGTTTCACTAATTTTCTCTGCTACTTCATCAAGAGATTGAGTTGCTGAAATATAATCATCATCAGCTTTTCTTAAAGCCGCATTTATTTTAGCATCCATTGCTTGTTCTTGAGCAAGTAAATCATTAGCTTGACTTTGTAAATCAGTTGTCTTTCTATTTAAAGCAGCAATTTCGCTTAACTTCTTAGCAAGTTTATCCATCTTTTGATCTTCAATAGAAGATTGTGAAGTAACACCACCACTAGATAAATAACTATCAAGACGACGACTACTTGCTTCATCAACCATTGGAACAACTGGTTCTGGATGAGAAACAGGAGTTTCTACATAATTATTTTCCTCATGTCTTCTAGTTCTTGTCATTTCTGCAACTGGCTTTTCTTCAGCTGGTTTTGCTACAACTGTTTCTTCTTTTACAATAGGTTTAGTTACTTCTTTTGGTGCATGAACTTCTACCGTTACAGGATATTCAATGCTAACAGCCTCTGAAAATTTTTTAGCAGCTGTTGTAACAACCTCACCTACACGAAGTTTTTTAGCTCCTGTTGCACTTCCTTTTTGAATATTAGGAAAATAAGTAACCATATTATGACTATTTAAAATATCATTATAAACAGCACTAGGATCCTTACTTTCTACTGGAACAGCAACAGTTTTTAGAAATCCATCATAAATTTCACCAATAGTTACCGCCTTACCAGGTCCTAATTTAGCTCTTTTCTTTGCAAACAACTCACTAGCTGCATGAAGTGACGCAGCTTTATTAAAATTTGTTGTAAGATCAATTGCATTCATATTCATGCCCCCTATTCTGTTTTGGATAAATCACGAAGAACATCTTTAATTCTTGCCCATTCGTTTTCGTCAGAAACAGTTGTTAATGTTATATTTTCACCATTTCTAATAACATTAGAAATATAAATTGTAATATTACCATTCTCATCTGTTTCATTTTTTGTATATATTACATATTCCTTATTATTGTCATTAAACTTAAATGTTAACAATGTTTCTACTGTATCTTGACTACCATCAGGCATTGTTATTATCATTGTTTTATTATTACTCATACTAAAAATCCTCCCTTACCTTAACCTAAGTTAATTGTAACATACATTCATGTAAATTCAAGATTTTTTGACGATTTTTAACAAAAAATACTTGCATTTATAAGCACATTCTTTTTTTAAATAATTGTCTTTCATCTTTATATCATTTATTTTATTAAAACGTTTATTATTTTTGTCACAGAAACCTTTTAATCTTAATTTATTATATGCATAATCACCTAAGATATAGTCATAATCGTAAAAATAATCAGTATATTTTGATACAAATTCATCATTATCAAAACAATCACCATTATCTTCTATAAGTTCATATTCATGATTTTCTACTACTACTTTTTTCATTTATACTCCTTCGTAAATGCACTTTTTTGTAATTTATATTTTTCTAAGTTACTACCACTATTCCAAGTCATATAGCCACCCTTTAGACCAGCTTCATAAAGTCCATTAATTTGTTCAGTTAATTTTTCACCATTATATTGAACAGTTGGATTCCAATAAGGTGTATTATATGCTGTTATCCAAGTACGCGCAACAGCAGGGGTTGGAATTTCTTTTTGTCTTTCAGCCGCTGTTTTACCCCAATTTTTCATTGTTTGATATGGATTAGTCCAATAACTACTATTTGAACCAAAGTGATCAGTATATGGCATTGCACTTATAGCATCAACTACATTTGATATTGCAGGCCAGTACTGACCATAAGCCGTTACATAACCCCAACTACTTTCACCAAAAACATCAGCTGATACATAAACATTAAATTCATGTAAGACATCTGTTGCATACAAGAGAAATCTTTGAATAGCTTCAGCTTTTGTTTCTTTATAAGTATTTAAGTAATCAAGTGTTTTTTCAATACTTTGTGTTCTATCAGGAAATCTTACATAATCAAATTGAATCTCATTAAAGCCCATTTTTTGAACAGCTTCAATAGCAAGACCTATATTAAATTCCCAAACTTTTCGATTAAAAGCTGTTGGCCAATAATTACCTGCGTTATCTTTATAAGGTCCTCCATTTCTATTAATAGCATACTCCTTATGATCTTTAATAAAGTATTCATCTTTGAATGTTGTAATACGACCAATTACATAGAATCCATTATCTTTAATTTTCTTTATAGCTTTTTGATAATCTTCCAAACTATTTTGAGCATATTTATAACTTGTTGGTGATATTTCTTTCATTAATGGAGAAGCATATCCTGTTACTCCACTATCTTTAATATCAACAACAAAAGCATTAATCTTAGTTGTTTTAGCATATTCAATATATTTATCTACATTACTAATTACTGCTTTAGTTCCATTAAGATATAAAGCATAAACTTGTTCTGGCATAGGATTATCACTAAATTTTGGTTTTTCTACTGGATAATAGTCAAGACTACCACCATTTCCACCACCTAATTTATCTTTTCTTGAACTATGTGTTTTATATAATCCTTCTTCATCATAATTTTTATTGGCTTCTTCAAGTGTATCAACTACATATTTACTTCTAATATAACCTGTATGACCATCACTTGTTTTTACTTGATAACTAATAACATTACCTTCATTATCAAGACTAGAATAGCCAACTATTTCTAATTTATCACCTTTTTTAGATAAAGTTTCAATATATGGTTGCTTATAATTAGTTAATAGATCAATTGAAGTACGAACATATTTTTCTTTTTCTTTTACAATATCTTTTTTATCTTTAACTAAATTTTTATTATCTACATAATATATTTTATCTTTATAAACAATTTTTACTTTACCATCTTCAAGTAATACATTTTTATATACATCTACACTATTACCACGATAAATAGAATCTACTTCTTTATTTAATTCATCATATAATGTTACTTTATTAGTATCATTTGCAAGATACATCATCTCATGTTCTTTAAGACGATTTTTCTCTTTAATCATGTTAGAAATAACAATAAAACCTGTTATTATTAAAGCAACAACTACTACTAAAATAACAATACCACTTTTCTTTATCCTTTTCTTTTTTTTACCCATAATAACTCCTTTAAATTCTCTCTCTTAAATAGTATATCACAAAATATATAGCCTGATTATTATTTACTTAAATTTTACTACGAGGATGCGTTTTATAATAAACTTCTCTTACATGTTCACTACTTACATGAGTATAAATACCAGTTGTACTTATAGAAGAATGACCAAGAAGTTCTTGTACTGTTAATAAATCACACCCATTATTTAATAAATGCGTTGCAAAAGTATGTCTTATAACATGTGGTGATACATGTTTCAAAATTGATGTTTTATTTATCATATCATTAATAATATTACGTATCATTCTTGTAGTTATCTTATCACCATTATGATTAATAATTAGATAGTCACACTTACTAATTTCATTTCGAAGTATTAAATATTTATCAATATATTTACCACAAACATCATTAAAGAAAACAATTCTTGTTTTATCACCTTTACCAGTTATTTTAATAGAATCAGAACTAATATCATTAAGTTTAATATTAACAAGCTCAGATACACGAATACCCGTTGCATACAAAAGTTCTATTATAAGCCTATTTCTTAAACTTAAAAAATCATTAAAATCAACAGGAAGAAACAATTCATCCATTTCATTAATATTTAAAAATTTAGGAAGTTTCTTTTCTTTTTTAGGAAGAGTTACATAAATAAAAGGATTACTATCGATCTTATTATTACGAACTAAATATTTGTAAAAACCTTTTAAACTACTTATCTTTCTTCTTATACTAGTACTTTTATATTTTTTATCTTGATAACTATCAAGAAGACCACGTAAATCTTGATATGTTATATCAAGGTAATTAAGTCCTTCACTATTAATAAAACTTAAATATTCACATATATCAATCTTATAATTAAGAAGTGTATTACTACTATAATTACGATTAAATTCTAAATATTTTAAGTACTCATTTAAATCTTCATTCTTAATTTCATCCATAACTTAATTATACAAAAAAAGAGTTTATAATTAAACTCTTTTATTTATTAATCTAATTGGACACCTTTAACTATATGTGAATTATAAGTTGGAATAATATTATCAATATTAGTTGTTGTACTTGAATAATTAACCGTTATACTTGCTCCAGTGTTTGTTGCAGCCCCATAGAATACGCCACTATAACTCGATGGATTACTATAAATATTTAATGTCGCACTTAAACCATTAGCATAGGCAAACATATTTCCAATATCTGTGGCATATATGTCTAAAGTTCCTATATTTGCATCAATTTCATTACATGTTCCATAAAACATACCATACATATTTGTAACATTTGATGTATCCCAGTTTGATAGATTCCCAATATTCCATGTTTGTGAACTATGACCAGCCCCATAGAACATTTGATACATTCTTGTTACTTTTGATGTATCCCAATTCGATAGATCTAAATTAAATGTTACTGAATTATATCCAGCCTCATAGAACATTCCAGACATATCAGTTACTTTTGATGTATCCCAATTCGATAAATCTAAATTAAACGCTGGAGATTGATATCCGGCATATTCGAACATATCTGACATATTTGTTACATTTGATGTATCCCAGTTTGATAAATCACCTATATTCCATAATGTTGAAAGACATCCTACACTAGAAAACATTCCAGACATATCAGTTACTTGTGATGTATCCCAATTTGATAAATCTAAATTAAATGTTTGTGAATTATATCCGGCATTTCTAAACATACTAGACATGTTAGTTACATTCGACGTATCCCAATTCGACAAATCTAAATTAAATGTTTTAGCACTTTGTCCTGCACTATCAAACATATATGACATATTAGTTAATTTTGGTGTATTCCAATTTGATAAATTCATTTCAAATATTTCTGCAGAAAAACCACTTGGCAAATCTATTTTTTCCATCTTTGGCATATTCCATCCCATTAAATTCAT
>Ga0247611_10005988_pt1 | contig 15773 bp, 19 predicted proteins | sample 177DNAGHGhighgp2_FD_192422 | JGI IMG/M metagenome (GOLD analysis project Ga0247611, IMG submission 192422) | Sheep rumen microbial communities from Palmerston North, Manawatu-Wanganui, New Zealand - 1770 DNA GHGhigh gp2 | ecosystem: Host-associated > Mammals > Digestive system > Stomach > Rumen...
AGCAAAGAGACCTAAGAAGTAGGATTAAATTTGTAAAACTATAAGAATATATTTATTTAGTGTTATTGTGTTGTACACATGAGTAAACCAACAAGTGCTGTTATTCAGAAATCAAATGAAGAAAAGTTTATTAATCATTTGATGAAAAACGGAAAGAAAAGCGTTGCTAGAAGAATTTATGCAGATGCTCTCAAAGAAATCAAGAAAGCTGGACATATGAATCCTGCTGTAGTAGTTCAGGCTGCTATCGAGAACGCTTCTCCAAATATCATGATTAAATCAAAGAGAATTGGTTGAGCTGTATATCAAGTGCCTGTAGAAGTAAAACCTGCAAAAAAATTTTTCTTCGCAACTAAATGGATTCTTGATGCTGCTAGATCAAAGGCTGGTAAACCAATGTCTCAGAAATTAGCTGATGAATTGATTGCTGCTTATGGAAACCAATGAGCTGCTGTAAAGAAGAAGGAAGAAGCTCATAGAATGGCTGAAGCCAACAAAGCTTTTGCTTATATGGCAAAATACGTTAACTAATTAAGATAATAATATTAAACTTTATCTCTTATCTGTGTTATAATGTGAGATACAAATGGAAGAAAAATTAAGCATTTCCTAAAAAGACTAACTTGGCATAGAAAAAAGTCTTGTACAAGAAATGATAAAGCAATTGATCGATATATTTTAATCCTAAAGAAAGAACAGAAATTCTGAGCTGATGACAAATGGGTTAAAAGAACAAAAGAGAAGGCTGAGCTTAGATTAAAAAAGCTTGGAATATCTCATGCAAAGATTAAAGAAGTTCTCGAATCAAGAGGGCTAAAAGATTTATCATCTAAAGTTGCTTAACACGATGGCAAGATTAAAGACTAATGCAAAAAGAAAGCTAAAGAAGGCTTTGATTAGAGTTGAAAAAACTGTGATTATGGATGTTCGTAAGAACCTTGATCAACAGAAAAAATGGAAAGCTAAGGTTGTAAATAGTAAACCAACTGTTGCAAACAGTAAAATGGCGGCCTAAATAAATTTTAAATTATTGATGCTTTTGTTCCCATGAACTACGAAAGATTACAAAGCGTATATAGCAAGAATGGATATCCAATTCTTCCTGTTAGAACTGGTATGCTTATAGAAGTACATGAAAAAGTTTGAGAAGGTTCTACTGAGAGAATTTGGAAATTTAGAGGATTAGTTATCAAAACTAAGAAAGAAAACCATCCTGATGGAACATTCACTATGAGATGAACTTGCTCAGGTGTGACTGTAGAAAAGATTTATCCTTTTTCTTTCAATAAATTCGAAAAAGTTCTTCTATTGGATGAATATAAAGTTAGAAAATCTAAACTCTATTATATGAGAGATAAAATCTGAAAGGATGCTAGACTCAAGAGTATTATCACTGCTGAGAATAGAGATACAGATTTGTTAAAAAAACTTAAAACTTTTGAAGCTCCAAAAGCTGAAGAAAAAGAAGAAGTTAAAGAAGTAAAAGAAGAGAAAGTTGAAACTCCAGTTGAACCAGAAGCTCCAGTAGTTGAAGAAGCACCAAAAGCTGATGAAGCTCCTGCAACTGAAGCAGCAGAATAATTAAATATCATTTTATCTATTGAATAGATTGTGTAAATGAAACTTTCAGTTAAAAAGCGTGAAATCCATGGGAAGAAAGTTAAGAATCTGAGAGCTCAAGGATTAGTGCCAGCTGTTATATATGGTAAACATGTACAAGCTGAATCTATATCTTGTGTAAAAAATGATCTTCTCAAGGTTTATAGAACTGCTTGATATTCTACACCTGTTGAACTTACAGGAGATGTAGATCATTTAGTTCTTATCAACTCATTACAATTAGATCCAGTATCTGATGAAATAATTTCTGCAGACTTTTTGGCAGTTAGTAGAACAGAAAAAGTATCTGCAAAGATTCCTGTAGTTACATTCGGAGAATCTCAACTTGAGAAACTTAATGAAGGTAAAATTATGCAAGTTAGGGATGAAATTGAAGTTGAAGCATTGCCGCAAGATTTACCAAGCAAATTCGAAATTGATATTTCTGTATTACAGACCGTTAATGATGTATTCTTTATCAAAGATTTAAAAGTTTCAGATAAAGTTACAATACTTGATGATCCTGAGTTACCTATCTTAACTGTTGCTGTTATCGAAGATGAACCAGCAGAAGAAGGTGGAGAAGCTTCAGCTACTACAAGTGAAGAAGCTCCAAAAGCTGAATAGTAATCAGAATTTATTTTAGCTATCTTTTAAGAAAATATAATGGCGAGAGTGTGTTATTTTACCGGGAAAAAGACTAAATCCGGAAATTCTAGATCTCATTCAATGAGAGCTACAAAAAGATCTTTCAAACCAAATTTAATTAATAGATGGGTTGTATTGGAAGACGGTTCTAAAGTAAGAGTAAAAATTAATTCAAAATTATACAAGAAATTTAAGTGATTTCTCTAGAATTTTGATAGAAAATAAATATAATTAAATCACGTGAAACTTTTAAGCAGGTAAAACAAGAGTGATAAGGGGTAGTAGCTCAGTCGGTAGAGCAACAGCCTTTTAAGCTGGTGGTCCTGGGTTCGATCCCCAGCTACCCCAAATTAATACTCTTGTTTTTTTTAATATAAAAATCTCTTGAAGAACTGCTGATTATATTTATGTTATCATTGTGAAATTTGTTTTTATTCAAAAAAAGAATATGAGTTTTTCTTCAAAATTGCTGAAATTTCTAATTAAGTTTCGTTATCGTGTAAATATTAAATGATTAGAATTATTAGATGAAAAAAAAGCTAACTTAATTCTTCCAACTCATGTTGCATTAATAGATCCTGTAATTATGTTTGCTTTTTTGTGAAATAAAAAAGCTTTAAATCCAGTTGTTACAGAAGGTTATTATGATGTCCCTGTTTTAAAACAACTTTTCGATTCAGTTGGAGCTATACCAGTTCCTCTTCTGAAAGGAAAAGAGGATAAAAAATTAGAAGCTTCGTCCATAGTGAAAAAAATTATACAAAGCCTGGAAAATAAACATAATGTTTTACTTTATCCTCAGTGAACACTAGCTCGTCAATGATTTCAGTCAATTGTAGGTAAAAAAGTAGCATATCTTACTTCTCAGCAAGCACCAAAAGATACAAAAATTCTGACAGTAAATATACGTTGATTACGATGATCTCGTTCATCATGGGCATGGACTGGAAAATCACCAAATCTTGCATTATTTGCGCTGAAATGATTACGATTCGTTATAGCAAATTTATTCTTCTTCGTCCCAAAAAGGAATGTAGATATTGAAATAAAAGATTCTACTTCGATTTTGCATAAAACTGAGAAAAAATGACTTGATGCTTTCAATCAAGAGTTAGAAAAGATTTATAATGAAAAATGAGAAGAAAAAATTAAATATCTTTCAGGTTTATGTTGGTATGATACAACTCAAAATCACAAAGAACCAAACTTTATTGAATGATCAATTAAAGATTTACAAAAAACTTCTTTCAAATGAAATACGGATATTCCTACAGATATTTTGAATAAAATTACGACATTAATAAAAAAGATAAAATCTGAGTACTCCTGAAAGATTGACTTAAATACCAATTTAATACTTGATTGTTTCTTCGATTCTTTAGATATGGCAGAACTAAAATCCACAGTTCAGTCAATATTTGAAAATTCTTCTAATCCTCCCCTTTTAGATTTAAAAACTGTGTGAGATGTAGCTATGATGGCAATGTGACAGTCCGTCATAACGGAAGAATTAAAACCATGTGAATGGATAGCTCCCAAAGACAGTAGAGTAATTTATGCTCACATTAGCTCAATTATCAAAGAAGATTCTACGATTTTGAGTTTAATGAAAGAAACATTTAAAAATAATAAATCTGTAAGTTTTTGTTACGATTCAATTTTCTGAGTTCAAAGTAGAAAAGATTTTATAATAAAAGCTTACTTAATTGCAGGTCTACTCAAAAAATTTCCAGGAGAAAGAATAGCGATAATGTTACCTTCATTATCAGCAACTTCACTTTTGGTAGTTTGATGTTATTTAGCTAAAAAGATTCCAGTAATGTTAAACTGGACTCAATCCGAAGAAGCTTTTGCACATTGTCTTAAATCACAAAATGTAAAAGTGATTCTGACTGCTAAATCCTTTTTCCAAAAAATTCAAAATCCATGGTTACAGAAATATAATATGACATTTTTCGAAGACATATTAAAAGACGTATCATTATTCCAAAAATTAAAAGCTGTTTATCAAGCTTCTATATTCAATATACCAAAAAATATTTCAAATATAGCTGTTGTTCTTTTTACATCATGAAGTGAAGCCTTACCAAAAACAGTAGAATTAACTCATAAAAACATATTACAAGATATATTATGAACAGCTGGTTTAGTATGATTAAAAATGAATGATGTAGAACTATGTTATTTGCCTCCATTTCATTCTTTTGGATTTGTTTTATGAATTGCAATTCCTCTTATAACATGAGTTAGAATTGTATTTACTCCAGATCCGAATGATTCCAAAACAATTGCAAATCTAACGGAACATACCAAAACTACACTAATAGCATCCACTCCAACATTTTTAAATGGAGTAGTTCAATCAGCAAATGAAAGTCAGCTTAAATCTTTACGTTTTGCCGTGGTATGAGCCGAAAGATGTCCAAAAGAATTATTCACTAAATTCTCCAAAAAATCTCCAGATGCAGCAATCATAGAATGATATGGAATTACAGAATGTAGCCCAATTATAGCTGTAAATCCTCTCAAACGTGGAGCAGAAATTAAAAGATGAACAGTTTGATTGCCTATTCTATGACAAATTGTTAAAATCTTAGATTTGGATTCTCACGAAGAAAAATCTGCATGAAAAGAGTGAATGATTTATGTAAGTGGATTAAATGTTTTTGGTTGATATATAGACAAAAATTTAGAATCTCCTTTTGAAGAATTTGATGGGAAAAAACGATATAAAACATGAGATTTATGATATTTAGATAAGGATGGATATCTTGTTATATCTTGAAGACTCAAAAGATTTGTAAAAATTGCATGAGAAATGATTTCGCTTCCAGCGATTGAGACAGTACTTTCTCGTAAGTGGAAACATAGTGATTGAACTGAATGCTTAGCAATAGAATCCGAAGAAAATTCTGACTGAAATGTAAAATTAACTCTATTCACTACAGAAAAACTTACACTTGATGAAATAAATAAGTATTTACATTCACAATGAATAATAAACCTAGTTAGTATTGACTCAATAATTCAAATAAAAGAAATTCCAATACTTGGAACGTGAAAGGTAGATTATGTTCAGTTAAAGAAGTTTTTAATTCAAAATTCCACAAAGATTACAACCAAAACTCCAACCAAAACAACTAAAAAATCATCATTAAAAAAATCTATTAAAAAATAAATAATTTATATACTAATATAATAATATGCATTTTTCTATTACAATATGTGATAATTCATTATATGAAGAAGCTAAATGATTTTTTCTCCAACAATGAAGAAGTGATTTGCTTGTAAGAGAGCCAAGTTCTTTGATTTGAGCATATTTAATCACACAATATATGCGAAAAAAATGAAAGACACAATTTTCTTTTATGGAGTGAATGTATTCGTGTGAAGAACTATTTTTTAGTACATCTCACAGTGAAGATATGATATGAATAGCTGTAGATACAAAAAAAGTAGCTATAGATTTGGAATATATTCGTGAAAGAGATGAGTCTTTACTCAAGAATGTACATATTCCAGATTCTCAGTATAGCCCGCGGGAAAATTTTTATTTGCAGCGATGTGCAAAAGAATGTGTAATAAAATTTCTAGATATAAACAGTAACGAAATGCAAGAAATGTCAGTAGTAGCTTTTTTGGAATGACATCATTTTGTAGTAAATGATTGGATGTTTGATTCTATAGTTTTGATACATCATAGATGAAAGGAATATCCAGTCCATACAATTATAAAAGATGGGAAAGTCTGTGCAATGTTACATGAAAGAAAAAAATATTGAAGTCTTTAATTAGTTTTTATTCTCTCATTCAAAATGATCTTCCTTCTTGTCGTCCTGTCAGCAAGGAAGTTTTTTTATCAAGAAAAGATATGTATTTACTCAAAAGAACAATAAAGCCATAATTACAAATATTATAATTTTATTCATTCTATTTGTTCACTGCATCAGCATGAGTATCATCATCACAATAGACCATATTCGTACGAAAGCACGCACTTCTCATCTAGTCCATCAAAGGCGTAATAAACGATGATGCATATGCTTGTAATCTCATTGCATTGGTGATCTTTTAAGCACAAATATTCTATAAAAAATTATCCATACTGCATCAAAAATTACTAGCGATAAAGCAACGATTAACGTTCATATTTTCGTTCCTCAAAGAACGGAGAGATAAGCTAACCCAAACGCAAGGAACATTGTTCAGATATCTCTAATTAAAGCTCTAGGTTTAATTTCTATAACGGTATAAACTAGGGAAATTATTGCTAAAACTAATGATAAATTTTGTACAAAGATTAAAGTATCATAATTTGTATATTCTGTATATCATGGAAGTACTACCCACTGAATTAATCCGAAAATAGTAAAAAATCAGATTGTTAAAATTCAGTTTCATTGAGCATTTATTCAGTCTATCCAATTCACAGCATTAGTTACAAATGTAGATCGAAAGGCAAATAAAACATACAAAGCCCACTGTGGGATAATGATTGCTTTACTTCAAAGCATAAATTCAAAATTTTCGATTCCACTTATTCGTAGAGCCAGACAAGCTGCGATTAAATGTACCAAAAATCTAGCCCAAGCAGGAATTTTAAACTTTATTTTTCCTATATATTCCAGTTCCGTAATAATTTCTACAATCACAATCAAAGTTCCTCATGCTAAAAATCAGAGTAATAATCTATTCGTTCGCATTTCAGGGAAAAATAGAGCAATTATTGCCAAAAAAATCAAATAAACCACGATTCATTGCATTGTTGGAACAGGTTTTCTAGTTCATTTTAAATCTTTTCCAGGTTTATCTAATATATTCAATTTTCTAAAAATTTTAATTCCACACCAAGATAGAAAAGTAGTTAGAGCAAGGATACATAAACATTTTAGTCGAATATTCATTTTTATGACAATAGTGAATAAAAACCAGATTCTTTATTCCTTTTTTTGTAAATATAACGAATCACTCAAAAATAATAAATAAGTTAACAAAAAATATCCACCAAAAACCAGTATAATATATATCAATAAATTCATATGTTGAACTGATAAATTATATCATCGATGAATTAAAACTCAAATTAAAATTGCAACAGCAATTCTCCAAACTTTTTGCCAAATATTCAAATCTTTCAAATATTGCTGTTGATATAATTTATACATCAATAAAGCAATCAACCCAGTAGCTATAAAGTGTAGTAATGAAGTAAATATTCATCTACCAAAAACCATTCCCCAAATTCATTCAGGATTAGATGAAAAAATTTCACTTCCCAAATAAAAGAGATTTTCAATAATACTAAATCCTAAAGCAATGAATATGGAAAAAAATAATAAATCTGAAGAATAAAAATCAGTTTTACTTACTTCATTTTCAGTTGCTCAAATTTTTAACAATTCTTCTGAATAAGCCAAAATTAAATAATATAATATAGTCGCGGAAATTCATACTTTCAAACCAAAGATTCAAACTACAGCAAACAATATCATCCAAATTAAAAATAGAAATCGGATCTGTTTTTTTCTCCAATTTCACTTTAATAAAATTAAGAAAATAAAGATTAATCCACAATATAATAAAAATAAAACTCGCCATCCAAAAGAAAGTTTTTCATCATAAATCGCTTTTAAATCTGGGAATATAGCTTCAATTATAAAATTAAATGCTAATAAAGATCAAACTAACAAAAAACTAGTTCAAAATAATTTCCATGAAATTTTTCTTTGTGATTTTGCAAAAATATGCTGAATTAACCAAATCCAAAAATATCATAATAATATACATACAATTATAGCTCAAGCAATTTTCATGCAAAATTTTCAAATAAATCTATTATATAGTTTTTATCCTATGTTTTTAAACAAAATTTTCAAGTAAGGAAATCTATCTTGAATTTATTAAGGAAATATTTACTATCTTTCTTGCATTTGTAGGTATGGCGGACTTAGCTCAGCTGGTTAGAGCATCTGATTGTGGTCCAGAGGGTCATGGGTTCGAATCCCATAGTCCGCCCCATTGGCTAAAATATATAAATAAATATCACAAATAGTATATTAAGTCCTAGAGTTTGAGGAGTTCGAAACTTCTCTTTTTTTATTTCATGAAATAACAAGAAAAAAAGTCCGATTTTTTTTGACTTTTTTTTCATTTTCGAATATAATTAGTTATGGATTTTAAATTAAATTACTCAATATGACTAAAAAAGAGTATATCTTGGCAGTGATTGATACATTCCCAGACTGGGAAATGTGACGATGAATCAAGGCTATGGTCCAAAATAATCAACTTGATGATGAAACCATAGATAAACTTGTCATAATTTTTAAAAGGATTATGGCAAAAATGGCAGCAGAAATAAGAGAAAAAAAATCAATAGAAACTCTGAAAACAATGAAAAATTATAACAAAAAAAAGGAAGAACAAGAAGAAAAAGATGCACAAAGCTTGGAAGAATTGGATTCTAAGCTTGATAATTTTTAATTCCTTACCCTCAATAAAAAATGACAAAAAAGACAGACAATAAAGAGGTGCAAGGAATTCAAGCACTACAAAAAAATCTTCTACAATGACTCGAGACAGAACTCTGAGATTTGATTGCAGATGGATCAAGTGGATTATCGGACTTAGCCTCTTTTGCTAAAAATCTTACTAAGAATAAAGATGAAAAAAAACTAACAAAACATAATCTCCATCTTATCAAAGAAGATTTACAAGATGGAGGATTGATAGATTTTGAATCATGAGAAAGAAATGGAAAAAATTTCTGATTTGAAGTGATTGGAAATGATATAGAACCAACTCTTACTCCAAATGGAGACTGTATTATTCCTATCAATTTCCGATATGATTCACAAAGAAGAACAAAATTACTTATTCTCCATATTAAAGATGTGGATGGAGAAAATGTATATAGTATCCCAGATGGTGCAAATGAATATCCAATAGAAATCTGAAAAGAATCTTGGATATATGCATTACATCAAGATGAAAAGGGTTTTCATTTAAAAATAAAATAGCTTTTATTTATTAATATTAATAAAATGACAGGTAATACAACAGAAGTTGCAAAATCAAATGAATATAATGAAAAAGTTGTGGAAAATGTTGTGGAAAATGTTGATAAAAAATCTAAAAAAGATTTACACGATTTTGCAGAATATTATAAAAATGCAACAGACGAAGAAAAACAAACTCTCGATGAAAAATATAATCAATATTTTAATGAGGAACTACAAAAGGATTCAGAATTGAAAAATGCACTTGTTGATCCTGAAAAAGAAGAATCAGCTGAAATTAGCCCAGAAGATATTAATAATTTGAATACAGTCAGAAATTTAACAGATGTGCTAAATAATTATCCGAATATAAGCGATCCTGAGTACAGAGCAGTTAAAAGAATAGTAGATGAATACATAAATAAATTAAGTGTTAGAGTAGGAAAATTTTTAGATGACTTTAAATATGAAAAAGCGGCATAACAATATATAGACATCAAAAAAGCTGACTAAATGTCAGCTCTTTTTTTTATGTAAATATATCCACCAAATATTGCTAATGTTGCTACTATAATTCATATCAAACTTCCACTTGGTCATGTCTTTGGCACAGCTGTAATAACAGTTCTTGAGGTTTTATTGCCATCAGATGTTTTTTCGTTATTGGAAGTTTTTTCGTTATCAACCGTTGCTGCGAGTCTATCTGATTCAATCTTAAATTTTATTTCATCTCATCCATCTCATGGAATTATTCGAATGTATTGATCTCACTCCCATTGTTTCGTATATGTAAATACTTGATCGCTCATTTTTACTTCCCCAAAGTGTAACCAATCATTAGTTTTAGGATCTTTTAAATTTATATCCATATATCATCATTCTGAATTATCTGTCCAAAATATTTTTACATCATTTCAATTAACTACATATGAAGGATTTGATATAGATGGTGTAGCGAAAGAAAATCAAATAAAAATGCTAAATATCGCCGAAAGAAATATAGATAATTTCTTCATAAAAAGAAATAAAAATATAAAAATAACAACCAGCACCTTATAAATTTATAAAAAATAAAATCAACAAAAAAATAGAAATCTATTTTATAAATAATATTTTTTATAATAGAATAAATTGACTTTTAAAACAATATACGTATGATAACAGTAATCAAATTTATGATTTATCTAACTGATATGGGATTAAAAAATTTATTAATATCATGTGCATTATTGTTTCCTACAAGTTGAAATCCAGACACTTATAATAATTCATTAAAAAATTTTGATAAAATAGAAAATATACAGCAACCAACAAAAGAATGGATCTATGTTTGTTTGGAACCTGACAGTAAAACTTCGTCTACTCATACAAAAGTTTTAGAATCAATTACAGATCCAAAGAATATAGTTGTTGAATATCCAATCTCTCAATTATTTTTAAATTATAAACAAGAACAAAAATTTCCATGATGAAAATATTATAAATATACATGACCACAACATCCACTAGTAAGAAAAGAAGGGAAAAAAGCTGTATGAAGAAATTTTAAAGCTTTACTATGAGAATTATGAATAGAAGAACTAATAGAATTAGGAATTCATCAAAAACTATCTCCTCGCAAAAATAAAGTTACAAGTGATACAGAATATCAAATATGAGATACACTTAATGTTCCATTAATAAATCCATTTTTGAAGTGAGTTTTCCCTAAATATTTATCAGATCAGCTAAAAGAAGAATGATTTCAAACTTATTCAGATGATGATTCTGCAGAAATTACAAGAAGAATAGAAAATAAAAATAATAAATGAATCAAGAAAAAATCAGATTTTATTTACGATATTGTAGTGAAACCATTATCATCATGAACACATGCACTAGCTCTTTATAAGGATGGAGAATTATTTATGACTTGTGCTGTTTCTGTATGACGCAATATTATAAATAGCAAAGGTAATAATTCAAAGACAATAACATGACAGCATAAAATTACAGCAGAAAACCAATATTATTGGTCAATAACACATGATTCGCCGATGCCAAATGCTTTAAATTTTCATAAAAATTTATGACTTTTTTTACATCAATGAATAGTTGTGAAAGATTCTAAATCTCATTGATGAAAACCAGCATCTTCTTGATGTATTAGAACGCCATGAGTAAACTCTGATATATTACATTCTTTAGTTTATCCGTTAATTAGGAAGGGAAAATGCCCTGATCTTTTTATACATAAAAATTTGTATTTAGAAAAATATCCAAAAAATCCACATTCTAAAAATTTAAATAAACAACAAAATAAACCAAGACCAAAAATACCTGAAAAAATAAACGGACAACATGCAAATATTCAAAAAATATACATAAATAATGATCAAAATAAACCAAGATCAAAAATATTTAGAAATTTAGAAAATGTTGCTTAAATTAAAAAAGTAAATATTTGTTTATAAATTTATACAAAAAGAGAATTTATTTTTATCAAGATTCAAACATTTCCGTTTGCATTTTTTAAATATAATGGTATAAGGTCAGGTAGTGAATTTTATAACAAAAATTTTATATTTTTAATCTATGCAATGAAAAAATCATTATTTTCTCTAGCAGGTATAGTAGTATTATCTGCTGTGTTTGGATGAGTCGTTAGTGCTCAGTTAGACATTTCTGAATTGTTTTACGATGGGACTCCACTAGTTGATGGTGCTCATGCAAAAATATTAAATGAATATGATAATTCTCGATGATATTCAGACAGCTCTAGTGTTAGCTGTGATGCTAATGATCAAGTTACAATAACATCTCCAGTAGTTGAAGATTCTACGATGGATAAAGCAAATATTTATAGCTTGTTCATCAGTCCTTACCGCGTAAGTCAAATTAAATCATGAGATCCATCTGTTGATGTTTCAAAAATTATAATGAAGAAAGTTGAATTAGGAGAAGGAGAAGATACAGCGAGATTTACAGTTTCTTCTTCAGAAGTAGATCCAAATACATCATACTACGGATTTATATCACCTGCTGATATGTTTGATGTAGTAGGAACTCCATCAAAGGAAATATGTTTCAAAATATCAAACAACACTTGTCTACAAGATTCAGCATGTGACAGTTTGAATAGCCATGGTGCTGCAAACGAATCTATAGAAATGCACTGAGCTGCTGATTGTGTATGAATGGATTTAGCAAACGTTACTCATACTGTAAATGGAGATACAATTACTCTAAAATGGACTGCCGTTGATTGAGATGTTGTTCAAATCGCAATATTTGATCCAGAAAGTGAAGTATACAAGAGTTTGTGAGCTGTGAGTATGAGTGATGAAAAATATGATTACACTATGCAATGGGATGGAGAACAAAATTTCATGCTAACAAATGGATGTAAAGACTTGTACTATAAAGCTGATGCAAAAAGATGAGAAAAGAAACCAGAGAAAGTAGTTACTCCTGCAACATGACCAGCTGGGAATATACTATATGTAGCTATTGCAGCTATTATCCTTTATGGAGCTTACGTAGTGTTCTTCAGAAAAGCTGAAAATAAATAATGGAATCAATAATTAAAATATAAAAGCTGATCTTCAAGGTCAGCTTTTTTAATAATAATTATGAGACTATTTAAATAAATCTATAATCTGATTTTTTAAATTTTGATAGTCTTTACAAATCAAGATTTGCTGTTTCCATTCTTTTGATCATGGAATTCATTTTACGTATTGAAAAAGAAATTTTCTAAATTCTACTATCGTATGTGGTTGTAGGCCAGATTTTTTTTGATTTTCTTTTATTCTATTTTCAAGCCATTCTATAGGAATATTCAAATCTTGAATAGTAATCACTCATGATTTATTTGCAATTTTTTCATCAAACCGCTGATCACAAGCGATACTATAATCTAAATGTTTCAATACAGTTTCAAGTTTTTCTTCAAGAGTTGGTCCGTGAGGAGTAAATATTCGTGGATTTCAAATCGCAGCTTGACCTATCATGATTCAGTCTAGATTAAATTCTGAAAGTTTATTCTCAGCATCATCGTATGAAGAGATTCATCCATTTCATATAATTTTGCATTCAGAATTTCAGTTGGTTTCAATATCCTTTTTGATTTCAGCAATAAAATTTCGATCAGCCTCTCAAGCGTAAAGTTGTTTCAAAGTTCTTCAATGAATTGAAATTTTACTACAGTACTGACTTGCTTTTGTGATGAAAATTTTCTGAGATTCTTTATCTGAGTCATTCAGTCATGCTCTAGTTTTGATAGAGAATGGAAGTGGGCCTTGAATTCCAGATAATTCCTGAATTATTTTCAGGGTTTTGGACTTATCTTTTAGCATATCACTTCATCATCCAACTTTCATCACAGTATTGCTTGGGCATCCAGTATTGAGTTCAACTCCACTAAATAAATCCGCATATTCATTCTGAATTTTTTCAGTAGCCTCAATAAGAGTTTCTTCTTTTCATCAGTAAATCTGCAGAATTGGTTTTTGTCACTGGGTAGTTAAAGCATGTTTAATTACTTGATGAGGATTAATCAAAAATCCATCCACATTCATAAATTCCGTTCGTAATCACAACGAATCTTCTTTTTTTCAATATTTTTCAAAAATCTGATTGGTAATCAATCTTGTAGCACAATTTGTGATTCAATCCATTGGAGCAAAACATAGCTGCATTCGTTATTGAGATTTATTTAAAGTTAATGTCACTGTCATTATTGTTTATGTGTCATTCAGAGGGAGAGAATCGACCGAAGAATCCAGGAATCTTATACGTTTTTACCCTGGATCTTTCGATTCGCTCAAGATGACATCTAATACGCAAGATTCTTCGGCTAACGCCTCAGAATGACAGTAATATGAGCAAGTTTTGCTTTGTTTAGAATGACCTATCCTCAAAGTTTCACTTTCAAAGCTTTCAATGCTCTAGAACATCTTTGTCTCACTAAATCCTGAGAAATTCATAATGTTCCACTTATTTCTCCATAGCTCTTGTCTTCAATATATTTTAAAGAAATAATTTCCTTGCTGATTTCATCCAAATCGTACATAGCCTGCTGAATCTGTTCATATGTATATTCGTTGTCCAAAATTTGGGTAAAGTCCTCTTCATCTTCGAGAGAATCTTCAAAAGTAATTTCATCATCTAAATCTATCTCACTAAATGCTGTTTCTCATTTTTTCTTCCAAAAATCTTTGAGTGTATTCTTAAAAACAGACCAAACCCAACCGGAAAAATTCTGATTTAAATCAAAAGTTGGGAATCCATTCCAGCACTTAATATAAAAATCTGCGATGATATCCTGCATATCATCTTCATCGATAAAGTAATTAGACCTCAAATAACGAAAAAAAATATCAACAGTTTCCATATAGAATTTATTGAAAGCTTCTTCGTCCTGCTGGACTAAAAGTTGTTTAAATGCAAGAATAAAGTCAATTACCATATATTCATTTTAATAATCCAAAAGCACGAGACTAACAGGGAATTTTAGCTTATATTTTTATTCAAATATTTTCTGCATCTTAATATTAAACGAATTTATTTTTATTTTGTGAAAATTTCCACTTGCGTTTTGTTTAATATGTTCTTTGTAATATCACAGTATGATCCTGTCAATCATCGAATTTCTCAGGATTAAAACCAGCAACACAAGTCAGAATTTCTTCAGGATTTCAGTTTTCATCACTTTTGAGTGGCATCAATGGAGAATTGAAAGCGTCTCATTTTACAGCATCATTTCCATCTTCTACCTTACACAGACATACTCCACATACTCCGGCACCACAACTTACAGGAATATCTATCCCATGCATAGCTGCCAATTCTGCAATATTTTTTCCATCTTCTGCTGTGAATTGTCACACTTCATTTCATTGAGGATCTTTAATTATTACTGTAATTATTCATTGTTTAGTTTTAGGTGTATCGTTATTTTGGATTATCGTTCAATTTCATTGAGAATTTTGAATTGTACTATCAACCATTTATCAAGGCAACAAAAAATAAAAATCTAAATCGATTTACCCATTTAATTATATAATAATTGACATCAAAATCAAACAAAAAACAAAAAAGCTGACTCATCAATAGAATCAGCTTTTCTTTCTTATTTAATTATTAATTAAATATTTTGTGAAGTATATTTATACCAGCTATTGAAAGCTTTTAAAAAGTCATCGTAATCCTCAAAATTTCTAGATTTTTTGTTGTTAATTACATCTCTCATATTATCATAGAAATTATCAGATATTTTAATCCAATAAGAATCTCTCTTTAATGTCGGATGTTTCCTTTGCATTTGGCTTATTGCACTATTCCATTCTTTGTATATACTCTTCACTTTGTTTAATTCAGAAACAGAAAATCAACTAACATTACTTTCATCATCATCAGTGTCTCCTATTGAAAATTGGATGTAAGATTCATTACCATCATAATCTTCTACATAAATTCTATAATAACCACTTTTTCTAAACTTAACTAAGTTTTTCAAAGTAACTTCACCATCATCATCAGAAG